>Ga0116204_1000943_pt1 | contig 16492 bp, 14 predicted proteins | sample LakKivwa52mmetaG_FD_94481 | JGI IMG/M metagenome (GOLD analysis project Ga0116204, IMG submission 94481) | Anoxic lake water microbial communities from Lake Kivu, Rwanda to study Microbial Dark Matter (Phase II) - Lake Kivu water 52m metaG | ecosystem: Environmental > Aquatic > Freshwater > Lake...
CCATGCATGGGCTTAAAGCGAAAAGTATCTTGCGATCGAGCTACATTCTTTGAGGAAAAAATTTGATATGGGGTTTCCCGAATGGCAGTTTGGCAGAGAGCTGGTTCATATTAGTATCGAATCAGACAAACTGTGGCGAGCAAGGAGATTGCCCTCCAAATGCGTATAGGACTAGAACATGGCTATTCATGCACCTTAGCGAAAGATATCAATATGTCAATTTCCTGCTTGACAGATTTGGGCTCTGAAAAAATTAATCCTCGAAATCATAAAAAACTGACACATCATAGTAGCAGCATTATTATAAAGGTGAAATCACACGTAGATTAGCGTATTGTATTAGCGCTGCTTAGATATTTGGGAGAAAAATAATGGCAGTACCAAAAAGAAAGACCTCGAAAAGCCGTCGGGACAAGCGTCGTACCCACGATGCCCTCAAGATGCCAAGCTTTTGCACCTGCAGCAAATGTGGGGAGCCAAGCCGTTCGCATCATATTTGTGCCTCATGTGGCACCTACGATGGCAAGCAAGTAATTACGATCAAGGAATAGTGTGCGTATAGCCCTCGACACTTTCGGAAGTGACAATGCTCCACATCCGGAAATAGAAGGCGCCATACAAGCAATCAAAGAAGAATACTGCGATCAGGTGATCCTGGTCGGAGATCAAGATGTAATCCACAAAGAACTTGGCAAGTTCTTTTACGACAAATCCAAGATCGAGATAGTCCACGCTCCGGAACGGATATCGATGGAAGACAGTGCATCGGCATCGGTTCGGAACAAGCGCAATTCCTCTCTCGTGCGGACGGTGGAATTACACCATCAAGGTTTAGCAGAAGCAGCAGTATCCGCAGGTAATACCGGAGCGGTGATGGCTGCTTCTTTGTTTATTTATGGAAGGATCAAAAACGTCCAAAGGCCTGCCATAGCAGTGACCTTTCCAACGCAAAGGCATCCGGAAATAATCCTTGATGTGGGAGCCAACGTTGATTGCGAAGCAGCCCATTTGGTGCAATTTGCCCAATTGGGGAGCCTCTATTTCGAATTTTTTTTTAAGAAAAGCCGTCCCGAGGTAAGCCTCTTGAATATCGGAGAGGAGAGTGCCAAGGGAAATGTGATGACCAAGGAAGCACATCGCCTCTTATTAAACACAGCGGGGATCAACTTCGTTGGCAATATTGAAGGTAAGGATGTCCTCAAAGGCATTACAGACGTGATCGTTTGCGATGGTTTTGTGGGCAATGTGATGCTCAAAACGATTGAGGGAGTAGCCCTTTCGATCTTTGATATTCTCAAGGAGCAAATCAACAAGGATTGGGTTGCAAAGCTGGGAGCGATGCTCTCCTATCCGGTTTATTCCTATATGAAAAAGAAAATGGATCATACGGAGTATGGCGGTGCTTTGTTAGTGGGCTTGAATGGCACCAGTATAATCTCGCATGGCAGATCAAATGCCAAAGCGATGAAAAATGCTGTCCGCTTTGCGAGCAGGATTGCAGAATCCGGCTTTGTAAATCACGCCAAAGACTACTTTGAGAGGTTGTAATATGGCAAACTATCATGCTAAGTTTTCTGCCTTTGGGAGCCATGCCCCCAAGAAGATCTTGAACAACTTTGATCTGGAAAAGATCGTAGATACTACAGACGAATGGATTCGCACCCGTACCGGTATGTTTGAACGACATATTGCCTCCGAGAGCGAAGCTGCCAGCGATTTTGCCCATCAGGCAGCTCTCAAAGCTATCGAAGCCTCTGACGTAAAATATCGGGAAATCGATATGATTATTGTGGCAACGATATCCGGAGACCATCCCTTTCCCTCGACTGCCTGCATCGTCCAAAAGAAACTGGGACTCAAAGGGATACCTGCCTTTGACGTATCTGCCGGTTGTACAGGTTTTGTATATGCTCTGGATGTGGCGCGTTCTTATGTGGAAAATGGTCTAAAGCGGAATATCCTGGTGATCGGTGTAGAGGTGCTTACCAAGATTACGAACTGGAAAGACCGCAATACCTGTGTGCTTTTTGGTGATGGAGCAGGCGCAACGATAGTATCTCGTGCTGAACCCACAGACATCTCCCGCATCATAGATTCTTTGATCGATGCCGATGGCAGCCAGGGAGAATATCTGATCCAAACTGCCGGTGGTTCCCGTATGCCCGCTAGCCACGAGTCGGTAGATAAAAACCTGCATACAGTTTTTATGGAAGGCAACCGCATCTTCAAGAATGCCATCAAAAGTATGTATGCCTCCTCCGATGAACTACTAAAGAGAAACAACCTCACTACTGCCGATGTGGATTGGATTATTCCGCATCAGGCAAATCTACGGATTATCGAAGGCTTGGCAGAAAAGATGCGTGTACCCCTTTCCAAAGTCATCATCAATATCGAAAAATATGGCAATACCTCCTCAGCCACCATTCCCTTGGCTACCGATGAAGCAATTCGCAACAAGAAAATCCGCCGTGGTGACATTATCCTGCTTACTTCATTTGGGGCAGGGCTCACCTGGGGAAGTATCTTGGCAAGGTATTGAGCCAAACAGGAGTCAAAGATGAAAACAGCATTTGTATTTCCCGGACAGGGAGCACAATACATCGGCATGGCAATGGATTATGTAGCAAGCAACCCTGAATTGAAACAGGTCTTGGCGGATTTTGACCAGGCTCATGGCACCAACCTTTACCAGATCATGGAAACGGGACCTGAAGACTCGCTCAAAGAGACCAGATTTACCCAGCCTGCCATTCTCTTTCATTCTATAGCAGCCCTTAGAGCCTTTCAAAAGAGCTCTTCGCTTTGCGCGGATTTTGTTGCCGGACACTCCCTAGGCGAGTTTACAGCTTTGGTCGCAGCCGGGGTTTTGAGCCTCAGTGATGCCATGCATATCGTTCACAAACGTGGCGAATTTATGATCAAAGCCAATGCTGGTGTACCTTTTGCCATGGCAGCCGTCTTGGGCTTGGATGCCGAAACGGTGATCCAGATTTGTAATGAAGCAGAAGAAAATGGCTTGGTCAAAGCCGTGAACTTTAATACACCCATCCAAACAGTGATCTCCGGAACCCAAACAGGTGTGGCAGCAGCCTCGGAACTCGCCAAAGCAAAGGGAGCCAAAAGGGTGCTCCCGCTAGTAGTGGGTGGTCCATTTCATACACCTTTGATCGGAGAAGCGAGCAAGTGGTTGGCTATGGAAATGCAAAAGTTTGAGTTTCACAATGCATCCATACCGGTGGTATCCAATTTGGATGCCAAAGCAGAAACCGATGGTAATTTGATCCGTGAAAAATTGGTGCAACAGATCATCTCACCGGTGCTCTGGGTAGATTGTGTAAGGTATATGTTAACGAATGGTGTACAAAGATTTATCGAGTTTGGTCCCCAAAAAGTTTTGGGCGGAATGATAAAGACTATTGACAAAGATGCCATGCTTTTTAGCATAGATAAAGAGAGCGAAGTAAGTATAATTACTTCTGAAATGAACGCATAACCGATATGAATTGAATCTTGTTCAGAGGAATGGAATGTATCTGGATTTATTAGATAAGATAGTGGTCATTACTGGAGCGGCCAGAGGCATAGGTTTTGCCATTGCCGAAGCTTTTTGCCGGGCTCAGGCAAAGGTAGTGATCTTGGATTTGGCTCAAGAAGCCATCGACAGTGCTGTAGCCAAGCTCAATGCTCTAGGCTTTCGGGCAAGCGGATATGCGCTTAGCGTAACGGATGCTAGTGCCGTGGAAGATACTTTTGCACAGCTTGTTAGCCAAGAAGGCAGGATCGATGTCTTGATCAATAATGCCGGCATAACCAAGGACAACCTTATGCTACGCATGAAAGAAGAAGAATGGGATATGGTGATGAATGTCAATCTCAAGGGCTCTTTCATCTGTACTCAAAAGGTTTTTAAGCACATGATGAAGACTCGGATCGGGTCTATTATCAATATGGCTTCGGTGATTGGTTTGATGGGCAATGCCGGTCAAGCCAATTATGCCGCTTCCAAAGGCGGAATGATTGCCTTTACCAAAGCTTGTGCCAAGGAATTTGCCTCTCGCAATGTGAGAGTCAATGCCATTGCACCCGGATTTATCGAAACGGAAATGACAGCCCAGCTCAGCGATGAAGTTCGTGCCAGCTATGCTAAGGTAATCCCTTTGCAAAAGATGGGTTCGACGATTGATGTAGCCAATTTGTGCCTCTTTTTGGCATCTGAGGCATCAGCATATATTACCGGTCAAGTGATCGCCATTGATGGCGGACTTACCATGCATTAAGATTAACCCAAACAAACAGAATAGAATACTCTTCAATAACATAGGAGGAAACAATGGATATTGAAGCCAAAGTAAAACAGATCATCATGGACAAGCTGAGTGTAGATGAATCTCAGATCACCCCCCAAGCCAGTTTTATCGAAGACCTCAGAGCCGATTCTCTGGATACAGTAGAATTGGTAATGGCTTTTGAAGATGAATTTGGAATCACCATTCCTGAAGAAGATCAGGAAAAACTCCGCACCGTTCAATCTTCTCTGGATTATCTCAACGCAAAACTTGCAGAGAAGTAAACACCCGACCCACGAATCAATCCTGACTGCGCTCGTATTCAGGATTGATTCTCCTTTTTCGTTTTGCTCTGAGCACTAGCTTATGGGGTGGTGAGATCCCTATTGCCACACTACCTGCCAATGCGGGCATTGGCAGCCCAAGAAAGTTGTTGCGATAATTTTCCTTAGAACTCAGAACAAGATGAGCAATTTTAAAAATGCAAGAGGAATGCTTATGGCAAAGAAAAGAGTAGTAATTACCGGAATAGGGGCTATCACCCCAGTCGGACATAATGTATTCGATACATGGAACAGCCTGGTAAATGGAATTTCCGGGGTTGGTCTCGTCACTCATTTTGATACCTCGGCTTTACCTGTACACATCGCTGCCGAAGTAAAAAACTACAAAGCCGAAGATTACTTTGATCTCAAAGAAGTAAAGAAGCTCGATTTATATACTCAATATGCAATGATCGCCGCCCGTGAGGCTATTCAGGATTCAGGAATAAAAGATCACGATTTTGATCCCAATCGGGCTGGCGTCATTACCGGAGCCGGAATCGGCGGAATCCTTACCTTTGAAGAAGAGGCAAACAACTGCATAACGCGCGGTGCACGTCGTATCAGTCCCTTTTTCATTCCCAAAATGATAGGCAATATTGCAGCGGCTCATATCTCTATTGAGCACAACCTCAAAGGGATAAACTTCAATGTCATGAGTGCTTGTGCCAGTGCCAATCATGCCATTGGGACTGCTATGCGCAGCATCCAATATGGAGATGCCGATATCATCATTAGTGGTGGAACCGAAGCAGCCGTTTCTCCTTTAGCCATGGGTGGTTTTTCTGCCATGCGCGCGCTCAGTACCAGAAACGATAGTCCCGAGACTGCTTCTCGTCCCTTTGATGCACAGCGGGATGGTTTTGTGATGTCTGAAGGCGCTGCCATCTTAGTATTAGAATCCTTGGATCATGCTCTTGCCAGAGGCGCAAAGATTTATGCAGAATTGGTGGGTTATGGTGCTACGGGCGACGCCTTCCATATTACCGCGCCAGCTGAGAATGGCGAAGGCAGTAGCCGTGCAATGCAAATGGCATTGGACGATGCTGGGATGAAGCCGGAAGATATCGATTATATCAATGCTCACGGAACTTCCACCCCCCTGAATGATAAGGGTGAATCCACTTCCATCAAACATACCTTTGGCGCTCATGCCTACAAGCTCAAGATCAATTCCACCAAGTCTATGGTTGGGCACATGTTAGGTGCCGCTGCAGCCATTGAAGCCATTGCTTGTATCAAGTCTATCGAGACAGGTATCTTGCACCCCACGATGAATTTGATCAATCCCGATCCGGAATGCGACCTTGACTATGTACCCAATAAAGCCATCGAATACAAGGTCAATGCCGCTCTTTCAAATTCACTCGGCTTTGGTGGACACAATTCTGCAATCATCATTAAAAGATACTAAGACATCTCGAAAGGGCGGATACGTGAAGGTATTTATCCAAAGAATACTGGATTACTTTAACGGAAAAAAGATTTCCGAACAATACCCAAAGTGGGAAAAGAGCCTTGTGCAGCTACAACGCAGGATCGACTATAACTTTCATGATACCTTGCTGCTCAAGGCTGCTTTGACCCATAAATCCTATCTCAGACGTAAGTTTAGCGAACACAAAGAACCTTCTCCTTTTGAGCGTATGGAGTTTCTGGGGGATTCCATTTTGGGCTTTGTTGTATCCAAGGAGCTCTTTGCCAAACACCCTGATGAGCAAGAAGGAAAGCTCTCCAAACTCAAGTCCAAGATCGTTTCCGAAACCTATCTCACTTTCAAGGCAAACTCCATTGAACTGGGTAAGTATATCTTATTGAGTGTAGATGAACAGCAATCCGGAGGTTCGACCAAACCTTCCATACTCAGCGATACTATGGAATCGCTAATCTGTGCAATCTATCTCGATAGCGGTATAGCCTCTACTTCCAGATTCATCAAAACGCATATCCTCAAGGACTATGAAGAGACTGTTACCCGCAATGAACTCGTAAATTACAAGAGCATCCTCCAAGAATATGTCCAATCCAAAAACCAAGACCCACCCCAGTATATCACCATTGCCGAAGAAGGTCCAGAACATAACAAACTCTTTGTAGTAGAAGTAAAGATCAACAAAAAGCTCATGGGTACCGGCAAGGGCTCCACAAAGAAAATGGCACATCAGGACGCAGCTCGCATCGCTTGTCAAAAACTCGGAATCTAAACTATGCATATCTATCCGGTCTTCATCCCCCAAGCGGGATGTGAGTCCATTTGCATCTATTGCAACCAAGCAAAGATCAGCGGCATTCATAGCTTTGATCTGCATGCCCAACTAGCACATATAAAACGCTTTTGTAGCAAACATATAGGCAAACCCAAACAGGTCGCCTTTTATGGCGGTAGCTTTACCAATCTCGATCCTGATTATCGTAATTTCCTCTTGGACACAGTGGATGCCTATATTGACACAGATACTACCTATCGAGTTTCTGCCAAACCCAATGCCATAGATAAAGACATTCTTATATGGTGTAAAAAAAGGAAGATCACCACGATCGAACTGGGCATCCAAGATTTTGACGATAGAGTACTAAGAGCATCTCAGCGTGGATATGATTCACAATGCGCTGTAGCTAGCTGCCAGCTGATCAAGGCAATGGGTCTGGAGCTGGGAATCCAGCTCATGCCCGGGCTACCGGATTGCGATGCCCAAAGCCTTGCCAATAATCTGCAATGTTTAAGGGCAATAGAACCAGCCTTTATCCGTCTTTATCCCACTATTGTGATCAAAGATACCAAGCTGGCAGAACTGTATCGAGAGGGAAAATACACTCCCCTATCGCTTGAAGAAGCTATAGCACAATGCATAGATTATTGCGAAATGGCAGAGAAGATAAGTAGCAAAGTAATCAAGATTGGCATTCCCTCGACCATTGCTACATCAGACATTATAGCAGGACCCTATCATCCTGCCTTTGGCGAATTTGTCAAAGCCGAACGCCTGATCAAACAAATCTTGCAGGGATATGAAAACGGAAAGGTAATTTATATTGACAAGACTACTTTGTCTCTGCTCATGGGACATGATAGAAAATATTATAAAAAGTTGTGCGAACGGATTGGTTCTTGCACACCACTTATTCAGATAATTTAAGGTATTAACTCCCGAGGGAGGAGATACCAAAAAGGAAGCATTATGAGAATTTCATTGGTTCTTTTGTTAGTCTTGGCAGCGCTTTTTAGTGCCTGCGAGATACAGAATCCCAATCTTCCCGAATGGGATGTAGAGCTGAATCTCCCTTTGATAAACGAGATATATTATATGCGAGACTTGGTGGACAGCGTCAACATCGTTGCCGACGCAGAAGATAACATCTATCTAGTAAACGAAGGTACGGTCAGCACTGCTCAGTTTGGTGATGCGTCTTTTACGCCCGATATTCCAAGCGAACAAATCCCTCTGCTTTCTGGAATGGAATATACCGGTGCCTTTGATATCCAAGATATCGAAAATGGCTATCAGATAGCCTATGGTGAGCTTGCAGAAGGTTTTTTACGTCATCGCTTTTCGGGTATCAACAGCGCCACAACCAGTATCACTATCACCTTTGGCGAGCTTTTTAATGCCGATGGAAGCCCCTTTACCATCTCCTACGCCGGTAGCGAAGCTTGGGTCTCAAACGACCTGCGGGGATGCAAGATTGGTACATTTAACTCAAATCTGATTCTAGCTCAATTGAGCTATTCCATCCTCGCAACATCAAGCCTGCCCAATGGTACTTCCCTAGGTAATCTTACTTTTGGTCTCACTGGTAGCTTGAGGTTTTCTACGTTTCAAGGCATTCTCACAAACTATCGCCTTGATATGGAACCCAACAATTCCGTCATAGACATCTCTTATCCTCTGGGATTGGAAAGCGCTATTCAGCTTGCTGAAGCTAGCCTTACCCTCGTCTTGGAAAACCGAATCGGCTTTTATTGCGAATTTCATGGCGAGTTCTTTGCCAAAAATACCACTACCGGCAATATCCGAACCCTGCCCATCCTCGATGATATGGGAAATCATTACGTAGCCAATCCTTCACATAATGGGCTTTCCTCTTTTACGGATATCAGCTTTACAAACAATGTGAATTTTCTGCTTGCCATCATGCCAGATCATATCGAAGTGAGGAACGCTTATTTCATTATCCGCAGCCATGATGATAGATTTATCGGAACGGTGAAAGCGACGGATTTTATCGATGGGGACTATACCATCAATGCACCCTTTACTTTTTCCTTATTCGCGGAAAGGGTCGTAGTCAAACAAAGTACCGAAGTGGAGATCAGCACTGCCAATCAAGACCGCATCCGAAACAATGCGCTAAGAGCCGATTTGCATGTAGAATTTACCAACAAATTCCCCTTCGGAGCTACCGGAATGCTCTATGTAGGCACCTCTCCAGATTTCGATATCGACGTTCCGGAAACCTATTCTTTTAGCAAAACTGCCGCTTTTGTGTCCTCAGAGGTAAATCCCGATGCACAAATCATTCAGCTATCACTTAGCAAGACAGAGCTAGACCTTTTTGCCAATGACAAGGTTTACATCCGCTGGGCTTTTGTCTTTGCCAATTCACTTACACCGATTACGATTACCGCTTCACCTGCTGATTATGTTCAAGCAAGAGCAATGATCAAAGCCAAGATCAGAGTGACGGAGGACTTATGAAAAAGCTCCTGATCGCCCTATTCGTTTTAAGTGCAGCCTGCCTTTATGCCTTGCCGACCGGTAAATCCTTTCTCTATGCAGATAGCTATATGCTTCGCAGTAATGGTATTGAAGCCGTTTATACAAATCCCGCGCTGCTAAATCCGCAAACCAAGGGAGTATGGCTTCCCTTGATCAACGGTGGTATCTATGTGGCAAACAACAGCATTAGCCTCAAGACCTATAACGATTTCTTTGGTTCAGGCTCCTTGGACGAAGAGGAAAAGGCAAAGTTCCTCCAAGAAATTGAAAGTGAGCTCGTCTTTCACTCCGAATCCCATCATAGCCTCTATGGCGGAAAACTCCAAAACTACGCCTATGCCCTCTCTTTTCATACCTATGCCAATGCCAGTATGCAAAAGGAATATCTCGAGCTCATGCTCAATGGTAACGCTGAAGAAGAATACCACTTTGGCAAGGGCGCAAACAATGGCGATGTTTCGTCATTCATAGATTTTACCGTAGGTATGGGGGACATTTCCGTAAACATTTTCAAAGACAAACTACCGCCCATCAAGTTTGGTTATAGCGGCTCGCTCTTGGTAGGAGTAAATGCCATTAATACAAAAAGCTTCAAGGGACACATTATCTCCAATCTGGATGGCTTGGATGCCGAAAGTGACGTCGTGCTTCGATCCGGCGTGGGAGGTATCGGCTTCAAAGGCTTGGTCGGGTTGGTAAGCAATCCCACCAAAAACACTCAAGTGGGTCTTAGCCTCGATAACGTCTTGGGGTTCATCGATTGGAGCTTAAGCAACAACGAGCTAAAGTATAATGTCGTAATCGATAGTGTCTATATCTCGGATTTGGAAGAAGACTTTTATACCTACAACGAAACTCGCCACAAGAGCTCCGGCTTTACCACGATCATTCCTCCAGAATTGAGAATCGCAGGAATTTATCATGGTAAAAACTACTCGCTATCCTTAGATGTGGTACAGGGTTTTGCAGATTCCTTTATGACATCGGCTACTCCACGAATTGCCATGGGTTTAGAAGCTTTTCCCATGCCCCTTTTACCTCTGCATTTGGGTTTTGCCACCGGGAATAATCAATCTCCTTGGCATATTTCTTATGGCACCGGACTCAAGCTCAAGCATTTTGAATTGGGATTTGGCGTCCAATCTTTCCAATCACTTTTCCCGGGATACAATACCAAGGGAGTGTCATTCGCCACCTATTGTAATATCGATATATGATCATATACCCCTTGATTGTACTGATCTCAATAGCACTTGCGGTAGTTTTATATTATCGCAGCCAGCCTGCTATCAGCATCAGGCAAAGAGCATTGCTCGCTTTTTTGAGAGCTGCTGCTATCACCATATTGTTATTCCTGTTGATCTTGCCCATCCTCTATTTCACGCGTCAACATAGTATTACGCCAGTTATTATCGCCTTGCATGATGTTTCGCATAGTATGAGTCTCAAGACTCGTGGAAGAGCAAAGAGTGATATTCTTACACCCCTTGCCGAAGAAGTAGTAAATGCTTTTGCCGGGGCTGGATATCAAATTGCCCCTTATGATTTCGCACAGGGTCTGGAGGAGGACAAAAGCCAAAGTTTGCTTGCTCCCGCTCTCACGGAAGCAGTCAAGCTCCAGAAAGAGCAACCTCTTCATGCAATCGTGTTAAAAAGCGACGGCTGGCTCCGGGATGAGGATTTGACAGTAATCAAGAGGAGTCAGTTACCCCTGTATGTAATTGCAGATAGTTCTCGTGTGATTCCCAAAGACCTCATTGTTCACAGCGCTAAATCTGCATATCAGGCATACCGCAACGAACCCAATCTCTTCAAAGCTGAAGTATCCTCCCAAGGAGTGGATAGCGAAGCCAATGTATCCCTTATCATCAATGGTAAGAAAGTAGCCCAGAAAAAGCTGAGTCTTAGTGCGGATAGCATGCAAAGCATTGAGTTTGTGCATCGCTTTTCACAAACCGGATTTTTTAATTATAGCATTAGCATAGAAGCTCCAAGTGTACAAGAACGCAGTTTAAGCAACAATAGCTTCCCCGGCGCATTGGAAGTTTTGGCAGAAAAAGAGCGCATTATCGTGATCTCGGATAAACCGGGTTGGGACAATAAGTTTATGATCGATGCCCTTGGCACCAATCCACGCTGGGAAACCATCCATTATACTATCAAAGACAATGTGATCTACAAAGGAAATGCCGTCGTTCCCAAGCTGGAGCTAAGTAATCTGGCTGCCTTTATTGTTATCAACAACGGCAATTTGAGGCTAAATGTGAATCTCAAAAGCGAGCTTATCAGACTTCACAACAGCGGGATTGGATTCCTCTATCAAGGTTTGCCCATCCCCGAGTTAGCGGAGATTTTGCCTTTAAAACGATCGAACATTACTGCCTCATATCAAGGATTTCTCAAATGGACAGCAGAAGCAGATGCCTATCCGATGCTCGAAGTACCAGTTTCCGCCAAAAGCAAGATCCCACCCTTGGAGTATTATTACACTCTGCCCAGTAGTGGAGCCAGCACTGTCGTAAGTATCGACAATCCCCAAAACAGCGTAGGTATAGCGGTAAAAAAGGGCATTCCGGCTCCCAGCATCGGCTTTTCTTTCCTCAATCTCTGGCGCTGGCAAATGCAAGCTGGAGACGAGTCCTATCGAAATCTCATCGTCAATTCTTTGTTGTGGCTTGCCAACCGTGGCGGAGAAAGCTTGCTCCCGATCTACAATCCCTCCTACTTTTTGGGAGAAAGCCCGATTGTCCGCTTGCGTTTTCAAGATGATATCCGCCAAACTAAGACAGGAATCAATCCCAAAATCCAAGTCTTTGATAGTAAAAACGAGCTTGTCTATGAAGATTTTATGACCTTGGAAGCGGAGGAGTTTTTTACATCTATCCCTATCAACCAAGCCGGTAACTATCGTTTTGAAATCAGCGAACCCGAAAGTGGCAGAAAGAGCGGAGGCAGATTTGCCATTGCGCAGAGTAGCAGAGAAGAGCGGGATTTTGACTACAATAGTCAGCTTCTTGCCTGGCTCGCCTATGAAAGTGGGGGAAAGATCGTACATTCTCTGTCTGATGTTCCCATCCCCAAGCCATACAAAGAGGAGCGCATCGAAAATATCGAGGTAGCACTGTATAAAAAGTGGTATATCATCAGCCTCTTCATCCTGCTCTTTTGCCTTGAACTCTTCTTGCGCAGGCGCTGGGGATTGCTCTAATCCCATAGCTTGGACGCAAGCCCGCAAGAATGCGTCAATAGCATAGTAGCTCGGATTTTGTTCCTCTGCCAAATGGGATAAATTCTTTGCAGGAAAGAGGGTGTTGCTTAGTATTATAATATGAAGCCATTTCCTTCTAAGCGTGGAAATCCATTGTCAAACCAAGACGTGATAGAAGCGTTTGAAAGAACAAAGAGGAGATATGAAGAAAGTCATTTTGCTCGTTATGTTGCTGCCGGTTGTGTTATTTGGACAGCAATACAGCTTTGAAAGTCTGATGGAAAAGGGGTTGTCCCAAAGTTATACGGCAAAGCTCAATGCCATGAACCTACAGAGTTCTGCCTCCCAGCTTAGCTCTGCAAAGTGGAACTTACTGCCAGAGGCAAATCTCTCTTTGGGGACAAATTACCGGCTGTATGATCCTCATCCGGAGCTTAAGTCTTCGGATTTAAGTAGTAGCTTTTCATTTCAAGTAAGCAAAACCTTCACGCTCAACGATCCGGCATGGTTTAGCTATCAAAATGCGCTTCTCAATCAAGAAAAAGCACAGATTCGCAAGGACAGCAACATTCGTGGATATGTATATCAGTGCTTTTCTGCCTATCTCGATGTGTTGAGCTCTACGCGCCAGCTTGTTTCATTGGAAGAAAATCAACGGCTGCAAAACCGCATTTTGGAGCAGAGCCGGGTGCTTTTAAGGCAGGGCAAAGCGACTGAATTCGAAGTGAAGCAAAACGAGATATCACAGATGAATTCACAGATCGGGATCCTCAAAATGCAAAATAATATAGACAAGAGCCGTAAAAACCTCTTTAATCTGCTCGGAATCAAAGATGAGGGTTTTGCCCTTGCGGAATTAGATTATACCGCAGAAAGCGAAGTTCCTGCTCTCGCCCTCACGGACGTCGATGCTTTGCGGTTGATGCAAAAGGACATTGAGGAGCAGAACTTGAGTCTCTATCAATACCAGCTTGACCTCCTGCCTCGGATCAGTGTATCATACAATTTTAACCGCGGTGTCAGCGGCTTTGATTACGCTTTTGACAGCTACAGCAGCAGTCACGGAATAGCTTTGAATTTTAGCTATTCGTTGTGGAATCAGTTTCGCCAATCCGAGACAGTAAAGCGAGCCAAAATTAGCAAAATCCTCACCGAACTTGCCAAGGAAGACAAAGAATCCGAGGTTTCACGGGATTATGAGCTATATCGTGAAGAGCTGAGCTACCATATTCGCTTGGACGAACTTTATGAACAAAAACGAGATCAGGCGGAGGAGCAGATCCGCAATGCTGAGGAAAGATACAGATTGGGGATGATTCAACAGCTCGATCTTGACAAAGCGCGCTCGGAATTCTTGGATGCGGATATTGCCTACAGTACAAATCGTTATCAGATCATCGCCAAACAAGAAGCGATAAACTATCTGCTTTCAAACAAAATCTTAGGAAAATGGTAAACATGAAAAAACGCAGTGTTCTCCTCATCATCCGCTACCTGGTCATTATTGCGATAATCGTAGCAGCCATCCTTTATTACAACTCTTACAAAAAGAAAAAGAACCGTCCGGACTGGCGCACCGATAAGCCTTCCGAAGGTTCGATACGCGAGCTTGTTACCGCTACGGGCTCGCTCAATCCACACGTTCTGGTCAATGTAGGCACTGAAGTATCTGGCAAGATCGAAAAAGTCTATAAAGATTTCAATTCCATTGTCCGCAAAGGTGATATGCTAGCCAAGCTGGATACTGAACTATTGGAGACCAATTTTGAGAGCGCCAAAGGTGAGGTAGTCAAGGCAAAAACCTCGTCAGACGAAGCGAAGCTGGATTTTGACTTGCTCAAGGAGCTTTTTAACAAAGGTATGAGCCCCGAGTATGAAATGAAAAAAGCGGAATTTAAGCATCAACAAGCGGTGCAAACTCTCAAGAATGCCCAGCTTTCCTTGCAGCGTGCGCAAAAAAACCTCGACAATGCCTTTATCAAATCCCCTATCGACGGCGTAATCGTATCCCGTAATGTGGATGAGGGACAGACAGTAGCCGCCAGCCTCAATGCTCCCACGCTCTTTGTAATTGCCAATAATCTGGAACAAATGCAGATTAGCGCTGCTGTCGATGAAGCTGATATTGGCAAAATCGGCTACAGCCTGCCCGTGGAATTTTCCGTGGATGCCTATCCCATGGAACGTTTTAGAGGAAAGATCAAGCAGATTCGGCTAAATCCCAATTCCGAACAAAACGTAGTGAGCTACAACGTCATCATCGATGCTCCCAATCCAGACCGAAAGCTTTTACCCGGCATGACGGCAAATGTTACCATCGTCATCCAAAGAAAGGACAACGTTTTGCGCATACCCGAAAGTGCTACGAGATTTAGACCTAATAAAGAGCTATGGGAACTCTTTGGCTTGAAATGGGATGAAGAGCTGATGGATAATATGCGTCCCGGACGCGGTATGGCAGGCATGGGTGCCAAGCCCGATAGTAGCAAAAAGGGAGAATCCAGCAAGCCGGAATCCAAGACAAGCATCGCAAAAGCCGGTGGACGCGAAGCATCGGGAATGCCAGACCGTACGCAAATGATGCGTGGTGAAAGAGGTAGGGGTGGAAACATGCCAGATAGCATCAGGCAAAAGTTTATGCAAGGAAGAGGTAAAACAGATACCAAGCCAACCGCTGGCGAAACCTTCCAGCTAGCCACGGGTAGCCATAGACGCAGAAGCATGCGTCCGGCACAGGTCTGGGTATTGGAAAATGGAGTACCTGTTTCCAAATCTATCACAGTAGGTCTGTCCGATGGTGCCTATGTCGAATTACTCGATGGCTTGGATGCTGATGTTGAACTCATTACCGGTGTAGTATATAAAAACCCCAAACAGATGACGGCAAACAATCCCATGATGCAATCTGGCCCCGGTATGGGACGCCGTTTCTAAGCAGGTAGTAATGTCCGAACCAATAATTGTTACCAAGGGACTCAGCAAAACCTACCACATGGGTGATGTCAGCGTTCACGCTCTGAGGGGAGTTGATCTGGAAATAAAGCGAGGCGAGTTTATCGCCATTATGGGTGCAAGTGGTTCCGGAAAGACTACTTTGATGAATCTATTGGGGTGTTTGGATATCCCTAGCGCAGGTTCATATACCCTCGATGGTATAGATGTGCACAAAATCAATGAAACCTCCTTGGCTAATATACGCAATGAAAAGATCGGCTATGTATTCCAATCCTTTTATCTATTACCTCGCACTACCGCTCTGGAAAACGTGGAGCTTCCACTGATGTATCGCACACGGCTTTCCACACATCAAAGACACGAAAAGAGCATGAAGGCATTGGAAACGGTTGGCATTGCAGATCGCGCACATCACTTTCCCAATCAGCTATCCGGCGGACAGCAACAGCGCGTAGCCATTGCCAGAGCCATCGTCAATGACCCTGTATTTTTACTTGCCGATGAACCAACTGGAAATTTGGATTCACGTACCAGTATCGAGGTTTTGACCCTCTTTCAAGATTTGCACAAACAAGGCAAGACCATCATCCTCGTTACCCATGAGCATGATATTGCCCAATATTCACATCGGCTCATCACTTTCAGAGATGGTAAGATTGTTGCCGATGTGAAAAATCCAGCTCCGAGGGATGCCTATACAGACCTCCAAAACTTACCAGTCATCGAAGAGGAATAGATGTCCATTTTTAGCATCCTAAAGATTGCGCTCAAATCGCTTACCCGCAATAAGACCCGCACCTTTTTGACCATGCTGGGAGTAATCATTGGCGTCGCTGCTGTGATTACCATGCTCGCCATCGGTCAAGGGGCAAAAAAGATCGTCGATGAACAAATCAATAGTATGGGCACAAACGTCATTGTAATTACTGCAAATTTCTCCTCTTCCCGTAGTAATGTGAGAGCTGAAGCCGGAGGTGGCTCGCTCTTACAAGAGGAAGA
>Ga0116204_1000944_pt1 | contig 16486 bp, 16 predicted proteins | sample LakKivwa52mmetaG_FD_94481 | JGI IMG/M metagenome (GOLD analysis project Ga0116204, IMG submission 94481) | Anoxic lake water microbial communities from Lake Kivu, Rwanda to study Microbial Dark Matter (Phase II) - Lake Kivu water 52m metaG | ecosystem: Environmental > Aquatic > Freshwater > Lake...
CTATTACTCCGTCACAAAACGGCGATTCGATGGCGAGTTTCGCATCCGAACCAAAGACGGTCGTACGCTGGTTTGGGAAATCTATTCCGCAGGAATCGGGATGCTCGATGATGGTCGTCGCATCACGATGAACATCGCCTACGACATCACCGAGAAAAAGAAGAAAGACGAGGAAATTCTTTTTTTAAGCCAACGCGACCCCCTCACCGGTCTTTACAATCGTCGTTTTTATGAAAGCGAACTTATCCGTTTGAACACTCCAGAACACTATCCACTTTCTATCGTCATGGCGGACATCAATGGACTGAAACTCACCAATGATGCATTCGGACACAATGCCGGCGATGACCTTCTTCTAACCGTCACAAAAACCCTCCAACAATATTTTCGTTCAAATGACGTCATCGCCCGAATCGGTGGGGATGAATTCGTTGTTTTGTTGCCATCCACCACGGAAAAACAAACCAAGAAAATCATAGATGCATTTAAAACAGACATTGAAAAAATCATTCTTCACGGCATTCATGTTTCAGTGTCGTTTGGAATTCACACCACAAACGGTGAGACACCAATCAATGAGGTCATCAAACAAGCCGAGATTGACATGTATCACAATAAACTTTACGAAATCACCAGCATGAGAAGCGACACGATTCGTACGATTATGAATACGCTTCATTTGAAGAACCCTCGTGAAGAGTTCCATTCGAAACGAGTCAGCGAAATATGTGTCGGCATCGGAAAACTGTATGACCTTCGTGTGGATGAAATCAATCTTCTTCGTGTCCTCGGCAATCTCCATGACATTGGGAAAATTGCAATCGACGAATCCATCCTCAATAAACCAGAATCACTGAACGAAGACGAATGGGCGAATATAAAACGTCATCCCGAAATCGGATACCGTATTCTCGCAACGACGACCGAATACGGTGAAATCGCCGAAGACATCCTCGCCCATCACGAGCGATACGATGGAAAAGGGTATCCAAAAGGTCTAAAAGGCGAAGCAATCCCCTGGCGTTCGCGGTTGATTGCGATCGCGGATGCCTTTGATGCGATGACGACCGTACGACCGTATCGAAAAGCCTTAACCGAAAAAGAAGCCATTGCAGAAGTCATCCGGAATGCCGGAACCCAGTTCGATCCTAAAATCGCAAAACGTTTCGTTGTCGAGTATATGAGATACGAGTGGTCGACCAAATAAAAAACAAGCATGAGGTTTCATGCTTGTTTTTGATTCATTTGAACTTCAGGTTGAAAACGACGCATGGTTTTCAAAAGAACTCGAATCACACACATCGCAGCGGTAAGACCGAGAAGTGTGTAGTCCACCCACGCTGTGGGTCCTGAAAACATATAATAAACATGCGCGCGGTTGAAAACGAGTAAATACAATCCCTTATAGGTGACGTCGAGTTCACGATCCGTGATCGTGTTAAGTCGCACATACAAAAAAACCGCGAGGACAACAACTGTTGCAACATAGGGGAATTTGTATTTTCTCGCCTTTATTTTTAACCAACACATCAAAAGAGAAACCGTTGAAACGCCAAACATCAAGATGACAGGCAAATGTCCGGATGTTCCCCATAAAGAAGGATCGGAATTGAAACCGAAAAAATTGACAAGTGAGATCGCGCCAAGCAAGGCAGCAAACGCCTTTATCGAATAGTATAATTTTTTCATCAGCGATCGCATCCTTTCGGATTAAAAAATCATAAACCTATTTTACCACTTTCATCGGACGAAATCAAGTTTTATATATTGATGTGACCAAGGAACATGGAGATGCCAATTCCAATCAAAATCAATCCACCCATCCACTCAACGTGACGTCGAAACAAAACTCCAAACCGTTTCCCAAGATAGACCGAGCCGATACAAATTAAGAATGTCGTCAAAAAAACAACGGGTGCAAACAACACAAGTGAAGCGTCCAAAATGGCCAAACCGATGCCCGCAGCGTAAGCGTCGATCGAGGTGGCGATTCCTTGGGCATAGAGTTTTCGGTTGGTGATGTCGCAACTGTGGGCGGATGTGTTCGGTTTGAATGCTTCAAAGACCATCTTCCCACCGATTGCGCTAAGCAAAACCAAAGCAATCCAGTGGTCGAATTGCTCGATGATTCCTTGAAAAAGCGTTTCCGATACGAACCCGAGAATTGCCATGGCGAGTTGGAATGTACCGAACACAACGGCGATCCATACGGCTTTCCAAAAGTCAATTCTTCGATCAACCATCCCGTTGACCATGGATACCGCCCCAGCATCCATGGCGAGGGCGATTCCAAGTCCGATTATACCCCAAAATCCCATGACAAACCTCCTTATTTAAAACGAGACTCGTGCACATTGTGTGCATAAGTCTCGTTTTTCAATGCCGAACCAGAATTTCTTCATTGTGTTGACTCGGCAACCATCCTTGGCAAACTACTCCCTTATGGTTGTAATATTGCGTTCATCCGGCATTTTCTTAATGTTTTTCGGATGGACGTCGATCGTGATAATGCGTATGTAAAATTTTATGGGACACTTCTCCCGTTGGCGAACCAAGAAAGTCGCGATACAGTGCAGCGACTATCGGGTTGTCATGGGACTTGCGAATGATCATCTTCTGATCGATTTCATAAACGGCATCCATTCGTTGTTGACGAACGACATTGGTCGTACCGTAGGGTTGCCCACCCCCGCCGCTGCATCCTCCTGGACAACACATCACCTCGATGAATGCATAGGGTGAGGTGTTGTTTTTGACTTGTTCGGCCATGATTCGCGCACTTGCAAGGGTATGAACGACAGCGACTTTCACTTTTGTGCCATTAAGATCGACTTCGGCTTCCTTGACGCCCTCCATGCCACGGATTGACGTGAAGTTGAGGTTGTCAAGCGGTTTGTCATTCACCACTTCATAAACCGTCCGAAGCGCAGCTTCCATGACACCACCGGTCGCACCGAAAATTGCTGCGGCACCGGTTGCTATCCCAAACGGGTGGTCAAACGGGGTATCCGGCAAACTATCGAAATCAATTCCCATTTGACGAATCATCTTCCCAAGTTCTCGTGTCGTCAAGACAACATCGACGTCTTGATGGACTCCGTCAACCGACATTTCCGGTCGTTTTGCTTCGTATTTCTTCGCCGTGCATGGCATGATCGATGCGACAAACAGTTCTTTCGAATCGATTTTTTGTTTCTTTGCGAAATAGGTGTTCGCAAGAGCGCCGAACATTTGTTGGGGGGACTTGCATGTGGATATATGAGGAAGAATTTCCGGGTAATACTGTTCGGCGAAATTGATCCATCCCGGACAACACGAAGTCATCATCGGTAAAACCCCGTTCTTCTTGATACGATTGAGAAGCTCGTTTCCTTCTTCAATAATCGTCAAATCGGCGGTGAAGTCGGTGTCAAACACGTAATCGAAGCCAAGCAGTTTGAGTGCGGCGACCATTTTTCCGGTAACGATGCTGCCTGGTTTTTTTCCGACTTCTTCCCCAAGCGATACGCGGATGGAGGGGGCGACTTGAACGATGGTCATCTTGTCGTGATCGTGGAGCGCTTTCCACACAACATCGGTTTCATCTTTCTCAGTAATCGCACCAACCGGGCAAACGCTCGCGCATTGTCCACAAAATGTGCAAAACTGATCGGACAAAAAACGTCCATAAGCCGGTGAAATTTGCATTTCGTGACCTCGTCCCATCGTTTCAAGCACGTTGATGCCTTGGACGGTCTTGCATACGTCGATGCATCGACCGCATTTGATGCATCGATTCGGATTTCGGACAAGCGCAGGATTCGAGGTGTCCTCCGGCATGAATTGCAACACGGATTCAAAACGGTTTTGGTCAATTCCGAGTTTGTTGGCGAGCGATTGAAGCTCGCAGTTCATGTTTTTCGAACATGCCGTGCAACTCGCATCGTGATTTGACAAGATAAGCTCGGTGATGGTCTTGCGTGCATTCAAGACGCGAGGGGAGTTTGTATTGATGACCATCCCTTCCCGAACCATCGTCGAACACGAAGTGACCAATCCTTTTTGGCCGACAATTTCAACGACGCAAATGCGACAATCCGATTGGATATGCAAATCCGGATAATAACAAAGCGTCGGAATTTTGATGTTTTTTGATTTTGCAGCATCCAAAATCGTCGTGTTTTCTGGAACGACAATATCGATGTTGTTTATTTTCAATTGAATCATTGGTTTCCTCCTTGTGTTGCCGGATGGTCGATGCGATCAAGAAACTCATCGCGGAAGTAACGGAGGGTCGATATGATGGCGGTCGGGGCGGTTTGACCCAACCCGCACAATGAGGTTTGATGCATGACTCGGGCGAGCGATTCAAGCGATATGAGATCTCTCGAGGTCGCTTTCCGGTCGATGAATTTTTGAATGAGATTGCCAAGTTGAACATTTCCTTCTCGACAAGGCGTGCATTTTCCACACGATTCGTGTTCGAAGAAACGTACAATGCGCAACAAAATGTCAAACATGTCGAATCGATCGTCGATGACGATGATCGCACCTGCACCTGTTTTGGATTCGAATTCTTCAAATCGTTCGAAATCGATAATCATATCGAGCATGTATTCAGGGATGATGGGTCCACAGGCACCACCGAGTTGAACCATTTTGATTTTTCGGTTGTTTGCGACTCCTTCGCCTAGTTTATCAATGACCGCACGAATCGGAAGTCCAAACGGAATCTCGAAGACACCTTTGTTTTTGACGTTTCCGGAAAGGCTGATCAATTTTGTTCCCGTCGATGATTTTGTTCCCACTTTCGCAAAGGCTTCCCCACCGATGTTGACGATGAGCGGAATGTTGGCAAAAGTCTCGACGTTGTTAATCAACGTCGGTAGATTGAACACGCCTCGCGAGGTTGGAAACGGTGGTTTGACACGGGTTCTACCCGGCTTTCCTTCAATCGATTCAATCAATGCGAATTCTTCTCCACAAACATACGACCCCGCACCCGACCGAACTTCGATATCAAAATCAAAATTTCGATGAAGAATGTTTTTGCCAAGCAAACCGACCTTTCGCGCTTCCTCGATTGTCCATTTCATGATGCTGATTGCTTTGTTGTATTCGCCACGAATGTAAATGTATCCCTTGTTCGCCCGTGTTGCGAATGCGACAATCAACATCCCTTCAATGATTTGGTGGGGATCGTTTTCCATCAAGTATCGATCCTTGAAATTGCCTGGTTCGCCTTCATCGGCATTGCATATGACATATTTGTTGTTTCCGGATTCTTTCGCGAGCCCCATCATTTTGATGGCACAAGGGAAACCGGCCCCCCCACGCCCGCGAAGATAGGATTTTTGAACTTCGTCAATGATCGACAATTTATCCATGTCGAGCGCTTTCTTAAGACCGTTATACCCCTCGAACTTCATATAATCGTCAATCGAAAGCGGGTTGATTTTTCCAATTCGTTTTGTAATCCACTTGAGTTCAATCATGCCTTTTTCCCCCTATATTCCGCGAGGATGGCCTTGACTTTGTCGGTCGTCAAATGGGTGAATGTTTTTCCGTCGATCCGGATGGCGGGTGGGTTGTCGCAACAACCAAGGCAACTTGCGTATTCAAGCGTGAACATTTGATTCGGGGTCGTTTCGCCCATTTTGATGGCAAGCTCGTGTTCAAGCGTCTTGATGATGTTTGTTGATCCGTTGACATGGCAGGGGATGTCCTTGCACACTTGAATGATGTAGCGTCCCCTTGGTTTGTCGGAAAAAAAAGTGTAGAAAGACAAAACGCTGCATATTTTACTTTCCGTAATGGAGAAGTGATTTGCGAGCATTTGGATGTCTTCCTCCGTGACATAATGATCGTTTTTGGTCGCTTGGTATTCGACCAGTACTTCAAGAAGATAATCTTCTGTTTTTGGATACTTTTCAAGTATCTTTTCAAGCAACATGTTTTGCTCCTTTCCGTTTTGTTCCGAAAAAAAACCCATGCGCCAAAAAGCCCAATTCCTGTTGTCAAAATCATCCGGGAAAATCCGTTGGAAATGCGGTTTCTTGTCCCATGGTGACGGCAACGCCCTATTTGACCTGTCGATGACAGGCTGATGCGCGATGGGTACCGAAAAAAAGTCCCGGCTTCCTCGCTCGTCATATTTTAATGATGCATTATCCTCCCTTCTGCTTTTTACGATTTGATTATATACCGTGACTCCTTCAAAGTCAATAAAAAAAACGTGAGTCCATCACGTTTTGAGTCGTTATTGTTTGTTTCGAATATAGACGAGTGTTCCTTCTTTTTTGAAATCAAACTCGTTTCTCGTTTCGAAAAATGCGAGTGATTTGATGTTTTTCCCATAGTTTCGCGGATGAAATCCGGGGTACTTTTTTTGAAAAAGCTGGGCAACGAGCGACCAATGGGCCCATCCGTCGTCGTCGATTGAGTCGTTGATGATGACTTTGATGTCTTCTATGATCTTCGAAAGCGGCGTGATGCTCGTTTCTAGTGCGGTTTCGTCCTTCGTTTTCTTCGCTTCTTTTTGTGGTTTGTGGTTTTGCTTCAAGGCTTCTTCGGCCTTCTTATTCTCAAGTTCCTTCATCTTGTCAAGATAGGTGAACGATTCGCACGAATTTACAAGAGAAATTGGGGTTTTGCTTTCCCCCATGCCAAAAACGAACATGTTGTCTTCTTTGAGTCTTGTCACCAATTTGGTGAAATCGGAGTCGCTCGACACGATGCAAAAACAATCCACTTTTCCGCTGTACAATATATCCATCGCATCGATGATCAAGGTGAAATCCGAGGCGTTTTTTCGCGCCGTGTAGGAATATTGTTGAACGGGGGTCAATCCGTGTTCGATGCATTTCGTTTTCCATGGTCGCAACTGATCGGTTGTCCAATCCCCGTAGACCCGCCGATAATTCAATTTCCCGTATTTGTTGGCTTCATCAATGATGAGTCCGATGTAATCTGCCGATATGTTTTCCGAATCAATCAACAGTGCAATGTTTTTATCCATGTTCGAATCCTCGTTTCCATTTCATTATACCACAAAAAGGTTGTTTTTCCTAGCAAATCAGACGAAAAGCACCAACATCGTTGGTGCCAAATGCTATTTACAAATCGTGATGATTGAATCATACGGCAACACTTCAAATTCATAAGCCTCATCGAGATTTCCCTTGAACAGCTCCATCTCGCCGTTTCGAATGATTCCAATCATGATATAATCGCCCTCGCCGCTTTTATAGCACGAATACACAAAATCCGCACGGGAAGAAAACTTAAGCGGAAATTCATTCATGAAGATGTCTTTGGCGAGGTAGGAGTAAACTTCGAAAGTTTGTTCGGTGCTTTCTTCGGGATCGTATGTCAACAAATCTTCATAAAGTGCATACAAATATCGGTTTTTTGAAATTTGGGTAATCAAACGGCTAACGTATTTGTTGCTTATGATTGTGTTTCGGATGTTGTAACTTTGAGCGATATCAAAATGACGGGGATTCAACAATTCGATGACGATTTCCGCTTGATGCGTTTTGGCGATTTCTTGAATCATCAAGAGTGTGACCAAGACATCGGAATCGAATTTTCGCGGTTCGAGATAATCGGTGGACAAAATGAGAATGGTGTCAATTTTGGAAATCGTCTTAATCCGCTTTTCAATGACATCGGCTTCGTTCGATTCGACCAACACGACATCAACTTTGGTGTTGTTCTCGCGCTCAAACAACCGAATCGAGTCGAGAATGAAACGAAGTTTGTTGTTTTTTCCGAAAATGACGATCGTACGATCTTGGTATCTCGTTTCCGTATTCATCGTCAATTTTTTGTAATGCATCAACGGTTCTTCTCGCTCTGCGTACAAATCCGATTCGCATGCCGCCATCAAATAAAGTTGCCCCTTCAAATTGTAAATGGGAATGGCACGGTTGTGGGTTTGTGCATACTGATCCCCGTTTGTTTCCTCCATGGTATAAAACTCCGCCCCTTCAAAGGAAAAAAGTTCCTCGTACACTTTATTCAAGTCCGGCATTAAAATCGTTTGTGCAATCAACCGCCCCATCAGTTCATCGGGAAGAATCGGGAAAATCTGATTTTTGAATCCCAAATTGAGTTCGATCTTGTCCTTGATGATTTCCACCGTTTTTTCTTGCTTGACCTCGACGATGATGGTTTGAACCGGTTTGATGTTGAGATTGGCAACAAGCATCAACGTTTTGATAACTTGTATGTCGACGTGTTTGCCTTCGATCGCTTCAACCCCTTCCTCATCCGACAAGATGATGATTGTGCGCGCCATTTCGATGCAAACATCCATCAAGTCGCTTTTGGAGAAGACATCGCCTTCTCGAATGATGACATTGATTTTCTTGTTGTTTCTTTGGTTGTCGACATCGTATAACTTCCGTTTGACCGCTTCTTCCACTTCGTTTTTATCGCAGTTGGACAAAATGACAACATTGGTTGTTGCGTCGTCGTATCGATAATCCGCGATTAATTCCAGTGCTTTTGTATTCCAATTCAAAATCAAAATATGATCGTAAACGAACAATTTCCCTTTTCCTTGTTTCGAGTTTTCAATAATCGAAGAAAACAAACTCGCCACATACCCGATGATTCCACCGCTGAAGGTAATCATCGATGTGATGATGACAATGATCGATATCACGCGGATTGGAACATCCATCGACGGATCGTAAAATCCCGGTTCGAGCATCCATGTGATTCCAGAACTCCACAAAGCCTCAATGACATCCACATACGATCCCGGTGAAATGACGAATGCGATTATCGAGGAAAAAAACCACAATAAAACATTGAATCCAATGATTCCAAACAACAACAACAAACGGGCATTTTGATGTTTTTTGATGCTAATCCATTGTCTGATTTTATTAAACATGGGTTTCACTCGCTTTCATGAGTTTTCTCTTTGATTCATTATAGCACTAAAACTTTTTCATTTCAATCGAAACTTTGGCATCGACTCTTTTTTAAATCCCCCCCCTCAAAAAATGAAGAGGGGGAGAAGGTTATTCTTCAAAGACGAAATCGCCGCCTTGAAGCTTGCTTTTATACATGGAAACATCCGCCCGTTTCAACATCGCCTCCAAAGAATCAGTGATTCCTTGCATTGATGCGACACCAACACTCATTGAGATTGCTCTTCCCTCGGTGAAGGTTTCATTGCGAATATCGGATCGAATCGACTCGATGATCCCACGAAGGTCGTCTTTCGTTCCTTGGAAAAGACCGGCGAACTCATCCCCACCATAACGACAAACAAGGAACGATGCATTTTTTCGTTGTTTCAAGTGTTTCGCGACCATGACTAGAATTTGATCCCCGAAATTGTGTCCATAGACGTCGTTAATTTCCTTGAAAGCATCGATGTCGAATATGATGGCGTGAAACTCTTTGCTTTTGTCGCGTAAAAGACGGGAGGAGGCGTGGTTGAACCCTCGTCGATTGTAAAGACCGGTCAACGAATCGGTGAGAGCAAGTTCAATCATTGTGCGTTGATGGGATTGGATCAAACCAATGACGCTCATGGAAACGACACCAACCATCACGAACAAATTGACGAGTGATATCCAAAAGTAATCTTCGAAGAAGTTTTCGAACGCATTGATTTGTTTTCGCACGACGATGAACCAGTTGAGAACCGGTACATAACGCGTAATGATGTATTGATCGGTTGATTGATGATCTTCAATCACCTGCACACCGGTACGATTTGTCAAAATGAGGGATTCGTAGAACCCGTATGGCACCTCGTTGAAAATATTGCGGGAAAGAATTTGATTCGTGTTTGAATGGGATTGGACAAGACCTTCGGCGTTGATCAAGAATGCTTCCAACTCGTAAAACACTTCAAAGCGGGAAAGAAAATCTTGAATATAGCCCATCTCGACACCGACACCGACGACCGCGATCAAATTGTCCGATGCATCTTCCATCCGAGCGTTGATGAAAAGAGTTAGCATGCCGCTTGCCTCGTCAATATCAACATCCGCCTCATAATCCAAACCCGAGGCGACAAAATCATAATACCAAACATCGTGGGCATCGTCTGGTGTGATTGTTTTATGGAGGCCGGTGTAATGGTAATAATGAAGCGATTCGGTGGAAATCAAAAAGGTGCTGAGATAACCGTATTCTTGTTGAATTCCCATCAAGTATTCTATGATTTGGGAATGGTTCGCAGGCGATTCGTTCGCCAGCCATTCTTTGATGAAGGAATCGCTCGCCATTGTTTTCGAGACATAAATTGGTTTGGTCAGTTCAAAGTTGATATCGGAAAAGATGTTGGTCGTCGACAATTCTGCGATTTTTTTCGTGTTGTCTTTGACAAGGTCATTAAACGAGAAGAAAATAATGATGCTTGTAATGCCGACGCTGAAGACGAGAATCAAACTGATCAAAACGGGTATTTTCCAATAGTTCTTCACGTTCCACCTCCAAAAAAATGCATCCATCCGTATGGATTATACCATAACATCCCCCAATGCACAAACAAATAAAACGTTCCTCCTTCCGAACAAAAGTGCAAATGAAAAAAACACGTGCACGAGAGTGCACGTGTGTATGTTTTTTAATTGAATGTGATGGTGATTTTCCCATTTGTTGTTCTTAGTTTCAAATATGGAATTTTCTCACTGTTGATCACTTGTGAAGAAAGCCCAAGACCATTCAACTTGATTTGACCGTTCGTTGTGCGAACATCAATCTTGTAATCGTCCTCATCGCCAGCCATTGTGACCGTGATATCCCCGTTCGTCGTTTGGGCATTTACTCTTTCACAAACGACATAAGACAATCGAATCGAACCGTTTGTTGTTTCCGCCTCAAGTTCCCCTTCAACTTCCGTATCCTCAATCTTGATTTCCCCGTTGGTCGATGAAACATGCATATTGCCTGTCGTTTTTGTGTTTTTAACAAGTGAAGACCCATTTGTAGTATGGGAATGGATGCTTTCAAGCACGGGAATATCTTGAATGTCGATTGCCCCATTGGTTGTCATCAAGTCCAGTTTTCCAGAATACGAACTCGGAAGATGAATCGTGATTGTATTGATTTCGGATGAGACCCACGTCGGAATCAACCGAATGGTCGGCCAAACCGTCTTATTTTTCAGATGCATGATTCCATCTTCGAACGAATAAATGAAATAATCACGTTCTGACTCAAAATAGTCAATGACAACTTCGCCTTGATCGCTTGCAACGACGATTATTCTTCGGTTGATTGCTTCGATTTTTACGTTTGCGACTTCTAAGGTGCCTGTTTTGGAGACTGACTCATACTGATCATCGATGTTGAACCGATCGATCAACCCCTCAAAATTCGGTCCGACCACGATGAGTCCAATTGCAGTAAGTACGATTCCCACTATGATGACAACCATAGATATTTTCAAAATTTTGTTTAGCATGTTACTTTTTCTCCTTTATTTTTTTATTGACAACTTTTGTGAAGAGTCGGGACACTTCTGAGAAAATCCACACCCCGATCTCGTAGAGTTTGATTGAAGCAACCGACAATATGCCAAGTCCAAACAACGTCAATCCGAATGCGAGAATGATTTCTGCCCACGTCGCACCGCTTCCAATCAATCCAATGATAATCGGAAACAAACTCGCGGTGATTGAAACGACGGCGACAAACAAAGCAAAAACAACACTGACAAAGGCGATTAACAATCCGGCAACAAGAACAACAAAACCGATGCCGATGGGAAGCAAGACGGGGGAGGAGCAAATCGCAAGGATGAGGAGGAAGTTTTTCCAATTGTCCTTTGCCGATTTCGAAGGGCTGCGTTTGACGATGATTTCTGTTGTGATGATCGAGGCAATCGAATCGATGGAACCGAGTCGATCAATAATCTCTTCTTCCTCTTCGCCATGAAGAATCCGTTCCTCGATGATTTCATCGTAATACCCGATTGCGTGAGTGATTTCTTCTTCTGGAAATTTACCGCTTAATTTGGTCTTCAACGCCTGAATGAACGCCGTCTTTTTCATCGCAATCCTTCTTTCCTCTCATCGCCCAAAATGAAATCATATACTTTTTTAATATCTTCCCACTCTTTGGTAAACTCAAACACTTGAAGCATTCCCTTTTCCTCAATCTTGTAGTATTTTCGAAGTCTGCCTCCGTATTCGATGTGATACGTGGAAATCGCATTCGCCATCTCAAGACGCCTTAAAATCGGGTAAAGCGTCGACTCGGAAATATCGATTACCCTTGACAAATCCTGGACGATTTTATACCCATAGGAGTCCCCGTGTTTCAAGGCTCCGAGGACGAATATTTCCAAAATCCCCTTTTTCATCTGCGTCTTCATAAATACCACCCTTTGCACAATATTATATATTACATAGTATTGATTGTCAAGGGGTTTTTAAAAAAAAGATTGTTTTTTCACAATCTTTTCCTGGATTATCAATGCCTTCGATTTCCTTTGACAAGCGGTACGAACCGACAACCGCTCAATAGTTTCTTCTCAATGCCGTTTTGTGTTTTTGTCACCAATATGAGGTCTTGTTCATAGGGGCCTCCGACCGGAAGAACCATTTTGCCACCTATTTTCAATTGTTCCACAAGCATTGAAGGAATTTCCGAAGTCGCAGCACTCACGAGGATTGAATCATATGGGGCGAACTCGCTCCATCCTAAGTATCCGTCGTCGACACGGTAACGAATGTTTAGCAAACCCAATGATCGTAAAACCGACTTTGCTCGCTGTGCGAGGGGTTCGATGCGTTCAACTGTATAAACTTGTTTCGCAAGACCCGCAAGCAAAGCGGTCTGATATCCCGATCCTGTACCAATTTCCAAAACATTGTCGCTTTCCTTCAAATCAATCCGGTTGATCATGAGGGCGACGATATACGGTTGTGAAATTGTTTGTCCGTACCCAATGGATAAGGGAAAATCCCCGTATGCCCACCGTTCCTCACGAGGGTCGACAAAACGGTGTCTGGGAACGGACAAGAACGCATCCAAGAGGCGTTTGTCAACAATTCCGCGATTACGGATTTGGTGCTCCACCATGTCAACTCGTTCCATAACATACTCATCGTTTTTCATACTTTCCCTCCAGTCCCACAAACAAAACAAAACCCGTGCGAAAAAGCACGGGATTTTCCTTTTGTATTTCGTCGTTGTCCACATCCCGAAAGCTTTTTCTCATCCTTTGGGGATTCCTCAAAAAAACTTCTTGCTAAGGGGTGATTTTGTTAAAAAAATCCATCACCGGAACAATCGTCGCTGCAGGGTTTTCTTCCATCGGCACATGACCTAAGCCGTCAAAAATAAGGACATCATCCTCATCCAGGTCAAGTCTTTCTTTGAAATCCGATGCATAGTCGCTCGAAATCCAAGTATCTTCCGCACCCCATAGCACCAAAACAGGAATTTGATCCTCTTTGATTCGGTCAAGACGTTGTTCGCCACTTAATCCGTGATCGGGAATGGTTTCTTGAACGGAACCGATCAAATTCGTGCGGTTTCCTTCCTTCCTCAACAAATCAAAATATCGATCAACCGTTCGCTCTTCCAGTGTTGATGCCGAACCATAGACATCCTTCAGTGCGGATCGAATCAAAAATCGCGGCGTCATCTTGACGAGTAAACGACCGAACAAGGGATTAGACACAATCGATCTCGCACCATCAGGCGCACCGGATGGAATCGTCGGATAAGCGGCATCGATCAACAAGATGCCATGAACCGTGAAGCCGTCAATCCCATGGTATTCGCTGGCGAAAAACCATGAAACACCGCCTCCCATCGAGTTTCCGACGACAAACGCAGAATCCACATTCAAGAAAAAAAGAAGTTCACGAACGACTGCAGCATTTCGTCTCATAGAGACGATTCCATCCGAATAATTTCCGGATAACCCGTGGTTCGCTTGATCAAGCGATATCACGCGGTATCCATTTTCCACCATGACTTCAGTCCACTCGTCGAATGTGTGAAGAGAACTAAACGCCCCGTGAAGCAATACGACAACCGGGTTTGTTTCTTCACCGACATCGGTGTAATGAATCGATATGCTCACCAATTGATCGTCCAAATCGCGAATCTTTATTTCAACATAATGCGAGTGTTCCGTGAAATATGAACCTTCCAGTGTTGATCTAGGCAAGTCTTCGGTGTAAAAAACCGTCACCAACCCAACGAGCAATAAAACAAAGACGGCAACGATGATTCCAACCGTCTTGATCGCTTTCTTCATGTCACCCATCCTCCTCATAGTTTCAAACGATGACTTTCATTCACCGATGATTTTAACCAACACCCGTTTGCTTCGCTTGCCGTCGAATTCTCCATAAAAAATTTCTTCCCATGGTCCGAAATCAAGCACACCGTCCGTCACGGCGATGACGACTTCCCTTCCCATCACCGTTCGTTTGAGATGAGCGTCGGCATTGTCTTCGTATCCGTTGTGATCGTATTGTTCGTAGGGCTTCTCCGGAGCGAGCCGCTCCAAAAATCGTTCAAAATCGCGGTGCAATCCCGCCTCATCATCATTGATGAACACGCTCGCCGTGATGTGCATCGCGTTGACAAGCACAAAACCTTCCTTGATGCCGGATTCTTTCAAGCAGGTTTCAACGAAACCCGTCATGTTGATGAATTCTCTTCGTTTCTTGGTCTGAAACCAAAGTTCCTTCCGATAAGATTTCAATGCCCATCTCTTCCTTTCTTGTTGCTTTATGTGTACAAATCATCGAACTCTTCGATTCGTAGCGATACTTGCTTGATGATTGCTTGTGGAATCATCGCGTGGACGCGATATTCCCGTCTCAACAAATACGCCGCAAATGCGATGGCGTCGATTTCACTGTCTTGTTCTAAATAGGCCAAATCTTGGGAAATGTTTCCCGTCGGCAAAGCATAATTCTCAAATTCATGTTTCCACCGAAGAACGCGTTCTTTCGAAACGGTCGTGATGTTTGAGACCAATCCCTTGATTTGGATGGTTTGATACACGTGTCTCATTTCATGGGACATTGTCAAATAAATCTCGTAATCGTTTGCTCTTTGTACCCATGCTTTGTTGATATACATTCGATTCAAATCCGGATTGTAAACCGATGTCATTTCCGGGGTTGCGAACATGTTGGGTTCGGAAAAAACGACTTCCGGTTCTTCAATCCGAAGAATTTCACACGCAGTGACGATTCCATAATAAACTTTGGTTTCAACGTCTTGCTTTCTTTTCTTCATGGGCCCCCTCGTTTTACGTGAGTGATGTGGATTTTTGCCATGTGAGGCCTCACTCAATTCGCCACACATCCATTATACCACAATCCGACCCCCTTGGGTCACGTTTTTCGCTTCATCCGTTTTTCAAAAAATGAACGTAGCAATCACAAAGAACCCAAAAAAACTTCGCCGTCGTATGTCCCCACACTTCCTTGTACACGGCATTGTTCACAAGCGGCCAATACGGTTCGTCTTTGTCTTCAAACGTTTCGATTCCAACGGGCAACGCACCCGCGATTTGAGGGGAAAAGGCTACATACAATGGATGATAATTGTATCCTTCCCCGAACATCGTCGATGTGGAAAATGGATTTTTCCCAAGCACCCATTCGAGTTGATCCATCGCAATTTGCATCAAGTCGTTTCTTCTTAACAAATTTGCGATCAAACTGACCGCTTTCGCCTTGGAAAGAAGCGTCGCATGAAATCCGCGTCGTTGGATGGAAACCGGGAATCGTCTCAAACTCACGTTTTCACTAAGGCGAACGCCTTCTCTAATTTGATCGGCAAACATCCGGTCGATTGTTTCTTTCGTTTTCATTCCCGTTGGAATCGTGAATCGATCGTGATTCAAACGGGTTGATTCCACTATTTGGGCTGGCATCAATCCATACGGTTTGGTATACGGCATGGTCGCCAGGACATACTCCGTAAAAAGATCCAAACAATTTTTCCATGATTTGGCTTTTTCATTTTCGGGCGAGCATTCGAGTAAACGGCAGATGGCATGAATCGGGGTTTGGTCGTGCCCACGATGTTCATAGGTGAGAAGCGTCGTCTTGGATGGATCTTCGTAGAAAAACCCTCGGATCGGAACATCCCAAGCGGGATGTTCGGTTTGTTGTGCGTTGGTGATATCATCGGAATGGTTGATGGCAACATCAAGATAGTTCGAATCCTTTGTCGCATCATATAATCCGCACGCCGCAACAATCAATGCACCACTCACCTGACAAAGCGGTCCTTTGCCCCATCGCTTCGTATACAATCCCTTTTTTAATCCGTCGACTCCAAATGCGAAATCGGCTTTCGCAATTCGAAGACACCACCTCGAAAAAGCATCATCCGATGATTGGTACGAAAGCGATGCTTTCGACAAGGCGGCGGAGGCGAGAAAATTTTCAAACGGACCGTTTTCCGCGATGTTTTTGTGAAACGAATCGTTGTTTGGGTCGAGCGATTCAAACGAGTCCAACGTGTTTTTCCGCCAAATCGAATATTGTAC
>Ga0116204_1000945_pt1 | contig 16482 bp, 14 predicted proteins | sample LakKivwa52mmetaG_FD_94481 | JGI IMG/M metagenome (GOLD analysis project Ga0116204, IMG submission 94481) | Anoxic lake water microbial communities from Lake Kivu, Rwanda to study Microbial Dark Matter (Phase II) - Lake Kivu water 52m metaG | ecosystem: Environmental > Aquatic > Freshwater > Lake...
AGATAACTGATAATACTCAATTATATGAGCAAGTTTTATTGTGAATATTGCGGAACGCCTTCTTCATCAGTCTCAAATCTGACTGCTGCCAGCTGCTACCGCCATCCCGATGGAAACGGCAAGGGGCGTCACAAGTTGTATGAGGGTTCTGAAAAGAGCCAGTTCACATGTAAATACTGCGGGACCAAGTCATCCTCCATCTCAAACCTGACTGCGGCCAGTTGCTACCGCCACCCGAATGGCAACGGAAAGGGCAGGCATGCACCTGCATTATAGTACCATAACTCTTCTGTGACGGGCTAGGGTTAATAATTATTCCCACCCTGTCAGCTCAGCCTGAAAGGCATAAACAAATTTTCAATTTGTCTGAAAGTAAAATCTTTAGCTAAACCTGCATTTGCGGGACAAATCTGCAGTACCATATATAAGGAGAACTTTGCATAAATGAAAAACATTGAGGAGAGCTTAAATTTGGAGCTTAAAATGAATGTCGAGCCAAGCTTGATGGATGATTTTGAGTTGATTGCAGCTGTCGCGGAAGACTGCAAGCTAATGTTTGATTCAATCGAGGGAGTGACCGAAATGATTTCGAAAGTATCTGAATTTCTGGAGATAACGCCAATCCAGACCATACTTCTGGCTACCATTGCAGAACTGAGCTTTCAAAAGACAGCAACAATTGAGGTACTGGCACGCTATTTCGATTGCTCCGCCCTTAAGATTCTTTCGGCAATGGATGATATTGAACAGCTTGAAAAAAAGGGTTACGTCCGCAAGAATACCAGGAAGAAGGGAAGGCAGCAGAACTACAGCGATGTAGGTTATTCTGTTCCGTCTTATGTGATTGATGCCATTCGCAAGGCTGACAGGTCCCTGCTGGGCCAGTCAAAGTCACCCGATCTGCCAACGTTCCTGAAATCTGTTTCCGATCTTGCTGACGAGCGCGCGGAAGGCTTACTCACATCAGCCGAATTATTTCGGGAGGTCGAAATGCAGATAATAGCCGGCATGAGCCTGCCTTTTGTGCATTATGTCAACAGCCTGCTTATGGAGACATCAAGCAAGTGCACTGTGTTCCTTGTCAGCTTTCTTCGACTGAAGGAAAGGTTTCACGTAACCGTAGACAGCCTCGGTGACTTGCTCTTCGACAACTTCAGTGAGCACCTCACTTTTGACCAGGAGATATCCGACGGCGGTCATGAGCTTATAAAATCAGGCCTGTTGAGAAACTCCACCGCTGAATTTGAGACGGAGAACACTATCTCATTGACAGAGAAGACGGTGAAGAAGCTGTACCAGGGTTTCCCAAGTCTGCTCAGAGTCGAGCCGGGAACCCCTGGTATTATTTCACACGGAAAGATACTGCCGAAGAAGCTATACTTCGATGGTGACACAGGCAGACGTTTAAAGGAGACGGAGACGCTGATCATGCCCTCCCGTTTTAAAGTCTACTGCCGTGAGCTCAGGAAACGGAATTTCAAGATGGGTGTTACAATAATGTTTTCGGGAGAACCGGGTACTGGCAAGACAGAGGCGGTATACCAGATGGCCCGCAGGGCAGGCAGGGACATAATGATGGTTGACCTTAGCCAGACAAAGAGCAAGTGGTTTGGTGAAAGCGAGAAGATTGTAAAACAGATCTTTATTGACTATGAAACTATCAGGAGGAACAGTGATGTTGTACCCATTTTGTTCATTAATGAAGCCGACGGACTGTTTGGCATACGATCTGAGACCAATGGGTCATCATCTACAACAGATCAGGTAATGAACACTATCCAGAACATACTGCTTCAGGCTCTTGAGGGATTTGAAGGCATTATGGTAGTTACGACAAATCTTAAATGCAATTTTGACAGGGCCTTTGAGCGCCGCTTCACCTTCAGGATCGAATTCAACAAGCCTGATGCTGCCGGCAGAAGGAGGATCTGGAAATCGAAGCTTCCTGAGCTCACTCCTGAGGAGGCCGGAAGGCTGGCAGAGAGATTCGAGCTTACCGGAGGAGAGATAGATGTCCATGTCAAAAAGGTGCTTCTCCGGCGCGTCCTTGACCGAAAGAGCAGCCTTTACCGCATACTTGAAGCCAGCTGCGGTGAGGATAAGGGGTTTGTAAGGCGCACCAGGGTGGGGTATAGATCATAGTGCAATTAAAGAGATCATTCCAATTAATGGGGGAAAGCGCTTCCATGTAAGTTCAAAGAAAATTCCATTCATTCTTACACAACTATGCTTAATAAAGATGCTCTTGTTTCTGATAATTTGTTTTATGAAGAATGCTGGGATTTCTTATGTATGAATTGACGTTATTGTATTGTTAAATTTTGTATTTTCAAGGATTATAAATAAATTAGATGCATATTTAACTACTAGTCTATGAATAATATCCTTAATAATTCTCAAATTCCATACAACGATGCATTGTTGAGTAAAGATGCAAGAAACTGCGGGGTGTATCTGATATTTGAGGATGATAGTTTATTGTATGTTGGAAAAGCCTCTGGACAGACCTTAAAAAGAAGACTTGCTGAGCATGCTTCCCACGACAACCAATTTAATAGCTTGTCAAAAAAGATTGCTAAAATGAAGGGCATTTCTTTTGAAAGACTAGATGATGCTATTGATTATATTGAAAAGCACCTTAAGGTTATTCTGCTTCCTTTCCCAATGCATTCCTATAAAGATGGAGAATACACTTTTGATATAAATAGAAAACGAGAAGAGATTAATATATTGGAACGAAAGTTAATTCGAGAATTTGATCCGCCTTTAAATAAGCGGATGAGATTTAAAGCTAAACATTAATTGGGTAATATAGTTTTATCTTTAAAAAGGAAATCTTGGATAATTGGCGGAACCCGAAAAGCCTTAAAAAGAGTAGGGTACAAAAAAATAATAATCATGGTTAGTACAGTTAGAATTAAGAAACCAAAAAGTCAAACATCAAAGGCTAGCTGGCAGAATATTACAAGGTAGCTTAAGGAATTGATTTGACCATTATAACATGAGTACCTCTTAGAGGTACTCATGTTATGTTAATTAGATAAATATAATGAAGCACAGAGTCTTCAAAGAGGCCGTCTTCGAGCGAGAGAGCATTTTAATAAATCAGCATACTGGCAGCTGGATTGGAGGAGATATTAATATTATCCAAGATTTATATGAAATAATAGAAAGAGGAGATAGCCCTCTTTTAATTGAAAAAGGTTATTATGAACTTGTTAAGGAGAGTAAATTATTAGGAAAACCATATCCAAAAAAAAAGAGAATTCCCCAGCTGATAGTAATTCACATAGGTCATAAATGTAATCTTAATTGTAAATATTGTTATGCCAAAGATGATAGAGAAAGTATAAACATGGAAACGATAAAAAGAGTGGCGGACTTTTTGTCGGAAATAAATGCTCCTCTATGGATCCAATTTATGGGAGGAGAACCATTATTATACACAGACCTTTTAGATGATTTTATCAAACGTATTAAGGAAGCTAGGAAAAAACTCAAGACATTTTTTGAACTTCAGACTAATGGTACATTATTAGGCAAACCCTCTGTATTAGAATTTATAAATAAAAATGAAATACGCTTTGGTATTAGTTATGATGGTCCAGGCAAGTTAAGTGGTAATAGATACTATCGAAAAACGAAAATCTATGATTCAATCGTCAACCATAATATATCCGAACTCGCTTCTCTCGGATTTTCATTTGGTGTTTTGACAGTTGTATCTAATTCAAATGTCAATAATTTAAGAGAAGTTTTACAATGGGCTATTAGTAAGAAAGTTAAGCGAATTTCATTTTCACCTGCAGTCCCAATTAATAATAAGGAAATTGATACTATTGATCCTGTTGTCTACCAGAATAACCTAACAGCACTCTATAATGACTGGATTGAGGAAAAAATATATAAACAGATTGATATATGCAATTTCTCAATATTAACTGATAATGTCACTGATTCTGCTCGTATTTATATGTGCCGAAAACACATATGCGGCGCAGAATTGGATCAAATAGCAATAGATGTTAATGGAGACATTTATCCATGTGATTATATGGTAGGATCTATAGAGATGAAGATTGGTACTATTTATCATAATTCAATACATACTCTGTCTAGCATAAGAGAAGAATTCCATAATACATTTAGTTCAGATTTTCCAGAATGTCAAGATTGTGCATTTATTTCGATTTGTGGTTCTTGTTTGTATCAATCATTGCAAATGAAAGGCAAGTACGGCTATGGAAGACCTTACTGCTTTGCGGATAAGAATATTATTAAGAATATAATTCACATACTTCTGTCAGATCAGGAGTATGTTGACTTTCTTAAGTCAAAGCAATATGAAAAGTATAAACGATAAACTTTGGGCAGATCCGTTAGTCGATCTTCAGGCCATAGGAAGGAATCCTATTTTGCAAATAGATGAAATAATTGATATAAAAATTAACAAGGACTACTATTTATTGATTAACGGATTAACAGGTGCATTGGATATAATATCGGATAATGAATATAGGTCAATATTTAAAACAAATTATTTACCCAACAATAGTGATATATATGAAACTATGATAAAAAGAGGGTATTTAATGACCTTGGAACACTATTATAATTATATCAAGCAACTCGATTTTTTGATCGATAAAAAGATCCAGACTTCTAACACGCTGGTCTATATTGTCTTATCAAGCAGTTGCGGTATGGGTTGCACGTATTGTATAGAAGGATCTAATAAACCGAAAAAGAAAGAGTACAGATTCAATACAGAAAAAGTGCATGCATTTATCGAAGCTCTAAACACTCTTAAAGCAGAAGGCAGAAAAATGACAATAATGCTTTTTGGCGGAGAGCCTCTGCAACCTCATAATAAAACTATTGTGACACAATTATTGAAAGAAATGCAGAAGAATAATTATTGTCTCACTATTTTTTCTAATAGCTTTTTTGCCATAGAATTTATGGATGTTTTAAATGAGTTTCGAGATATAATTAATTGCTATAGCACCACATTAGATGGAAATGAAAGATATCATGACAGCCTGCGTAGATATAAACATTCATTCAGAACAACAGTTGAAAGCATTGAGGAATTGAATAAACGTAACATAAATATTAATATTAGGACCAATATCTGCAAATCAAATATTCGAGCAATAGAATGGCTATATGAATTTTACCAGATAAAGAAGTGGTGGAACAAAAGTAATATGAGTTTTGAAATTACTCCAGTCACATTTCATGATCGCGCGGATTTAATAAATAAGCAAGTCACACATTCTGAATTAGCTTCTTATTTTACAAGGTTAACAGATAAGAATAAGGGTTATTTGAATTTCATTTATTATGGAATTTTCGGACATCTCTTTTACCCATGCAAGGAGTTGGGCCTGTTTGAATTCCCAGATGAATTAGGCTATTCAATGTCTGTACCACGAAAACATGGCTGTGCGATAGGGGGTAATCTGAGCTTTGTTTTTACACCCTTTGGTAATATTAATATTTGTAATGAAGAATCTTTATCAGAATATAGTAGAATTGGATCATATTATCCTAAGCTTGAAATCAGTAACTCTTTATCAAAGAAGTGGTTAAGAAGGGATGTCTATAGTGTAAAAAGTTGTTCTAGATGTAGGTATAGATATCTCTGTGGTGGTGGATGTATAAGACCCATCTTAAAAGGCAACAATTGTGTTGATATTAAAGATTGTTCAATTATCTCTGATTTTGAAAACTTCTTCTCAATTGTATCTGATAAAATAATAGAGAAATGGAGCAAATAGAGAAAGGGATTACTATAGTTATAACTCAGAATTGTAATTTAAAATGTAAATATTGCCTAAGGGATAATAGTTATAGAATAAATGAATCTTTTGATATAATTGAACTTAGAAAAATTCTGGATACAATACAAAAGCATGGTTATACCACAATTCTAACGACCGGAGGAGAACCTTTCTTAGTCCCACATATTGTAGAATATCTAGAATATCTTACTGCTGCCGGGATGAAAACACTTGTTGAATCAAACGGTACGCTCATCGACAAAAATATTTTGGGGAAAATTGTTACGATAAAAAACTATACCAAGATTCATTTTTTAATATCTCTTGATCATTATCTGCCAGAAATACACGATTATATGAGAGGCAAGGGATCTTTTCAACAAGCAATAAAGTGTATCAGACTTTTAACGAACCATGGTTTTTATATACATACCAATAGAGTTTTTACTCCTAATACCTTGATTCATGATACTGATGATCTATTAAAATATTTATACCTATGCGAAGAATTGAAAGTAAATGAAGTACATTTCTCAAAAGTTGTCTACACGGAAAACAAGCATAAGAAATATGCTTTAACAAAAGATCAAATAGTTCAAATAAGAGAGATTATCTCAAATGCAACACACAGGTTACTTGATCTCAATGATTGCGAAACGCTTTGGAGATATGCTACAAAAAAATATTGTCCCAAAATTGATAGGGGTGCAATTTCAATTTCAAAAAATGGCATATCTCCCTGTAATCTTATTCCTGACATTATATTAGATTCATATGAAAATTTAGAAAATTATTTAACATCTCCAAAAGAATATAAATTCAGTTCGTTAAGAAAGAAAGCTCTTCAATCTTGGGACGAGAAATATATTAATTGTACAGATTGTGGGTTGCTATGCAGAAATCTATACAGAAGTGACGTATAATCTGACAATTGAATATTTTGGTCTATGCGGTTGTTTCACCCCAATTTGGTTGACATGAAGAATAATAGAATTTTATTATCATCTGATTATGATTAAGAAATTGGTAGATAAATTGTGGATCTCACCAGAGATAAATTCTACAGCCCGTAATATTAGCTATTATAATCATCTATACCCACTGCATGAAAATGTCTATATTTTATTTAATGGTCTAACCGGAGCAATTGATGCCGTTTCAAGTGATATATACCGGTTGTTAAATAATAAATGTCTTACTAATGATCTCTCCCTTAATTATAATGAGGTAAATTATCTTATTTCTAGGGGTTATATTACAAAAAGTAAAGATAGTGAAGATGGAATACGATTACAGCTTATAAACAGCTTAGCAAATGATGCTCAGTTTGGACAAATCTCATTTCTTATATGCCCTACAAATTTCTGTAGGATGGGTTGTGAGTACTGTTTCACCTATGGTTTTACAAATAAATCTGACAGGAAAGTATTATCAAATAAACAGATTGAGGCTATTTTTGAAAGAATTAATGACATATCACGTAAGAAAGTTTACCAAGAAAAGATTATAGTATTTTATGGAGGGGAGCCATTCCAACCATTTACTATTAAAGCTGTTGAAAAAATATTTAAATTAGCTAAAAGAGAAGGATATTCCATTGCGGGGTTTACAAATGGGTACTATTTGGATAAATTTTACTTCGTTCTGAAACAATATAGAGATCTTATTAAGTTGTTGTCCATTACCCTAGATACACCAACCTCACACGATAATAGGCGAAATATGAAAGATTCATTTCGCACCGTTCTAAGAAATATCATTATGATGGGAGAAATTGAAGGATTTCCAATACAGATTAAAACAAATATTGATTTGAATACAATCAAGTCACTTGAAGAAAGTATAAAGTTATTTAAATCGGAAAAATGGTGGGATAATCATTTTTTCTCATTTGAACTTAATCCAATTAGATATGGGAATCTAAGTTTACATGATTCTTCAAAATATGATGCAGAACTTTCGGTAGAATTAGTCAAACGGGTAAGGACAAATTCGGAGTTTATGAGGTTCAATTTTTTGCCTGTCTTGGATTATAGTTACTATTTTCTGCAGTCATTTGGTTTGATAGAAAAGAATGCCACATTCAATATCGAACCTATAAAAGTCCCTAAAATATACAATTGTCCATCTGTGAAAGGAGATTTGTTCGTCTTTGACGCAGAGGGTAAAATATATTTATGTAACGAAGAAATTGGCAATCAAAATAAAGTCTATGGTATGTACACAGATGGGCATTATACCTTAGATGAGATTGAATTAAGTTTGTATACTGGAAGAAACATTAAACAATTGAAGCCATGTACTGAATGCAAATTTGCGTTTATTTGTGCTGGTGGCTGCGCGTGTTATGCTAAAGAGATAAGCAAAGTTAAATGTCCGACATTCAACGATGATATATTAAATATAATATCTGCCTTTAAGCTTGAAATCCTTGCTCATTTACAAACGATAAAAAGTATATGAATTTAGTCAACAATAATTTCTTAGCTATTACATTAACAAAAAAATGTAATCTGAGGTGTAATTATTGCTTTGAGGAAGCAAATCCAAATAATGATGGTGTGTTTCAAATTGAAAAGGTAATGAATCTTATTAGAGAAGCTAAAAGCCTAAATATTAGATGGATTGCCTTATCAGGAGGGGAGCCTTTGCTATATCCTTATATTTATGAGTTGATTAACGAAATAGCAGGATTAGGTCTGTCTCTTTTTATTGAGTCAAATGGGATTGCTATAAACGAGAGATTTATCAGGGAAATTAAATCTAGAATATGGCAAGGGAAAGTTCAAATTAGAATTAGTTTAGATTCAAATGTTAGATTAAATCATGAAAAGGATAGAGGGGTCAATTCATTCTTACCTGCAATCAAGAGCATCCAAAACTTAGTAAGATATGGGATAAATGTGTCTGTGAATAAGGTTTATAGAAGCAATGACTTTGCTTACAAATTTAATTTAAAGGATTATGTTGAGTTTTGTCTTCAATTAGGCGTTAACAGAATTGAAATCTCGCGGATTGTGCCTTTAGGTCGTGCTCAGGAGAGAGATAAATTGAGTCTAGAACAAGTCCAATATGTAAGGAGATTACTTGAAGAACTTAAGAAACATAGAAAAAGTATACTTTCAAATGATTTCTATATGCTAAAGTATTCACAAAATTGCAGTAGACTTCAAAAAATTGGATGGGGTTTATATGCTTATCCCTATGGATTTTCTTTATGCCCTATGCAGCCTGAAATAAGGATAGGTGATCTAAGTAGCATGAACAAGATAATAGAAGGCAATATATTAAATGTATTCAATGAAATGAGAAAGGCAGCTTTTAGGAATTTGCCATACAAAATGATATTCGGTTGTTCAGAATGTCGGGAATACTTTTATAAAGCCAATAAGGACTCAATTCTTAAGTATTGTGAATCATTCTAATACAATGAAAGCATCTGTAATTATTCCAGCATATAATCGACCTGAATCATTGCAAAGAACTCTTGAGAGTCTTCTGAATTTGAGTTCAAGTACAACTGATTTTGAGATTATAGTAATTAATAATGGAGATAATCCAAAAATAATCGAGGTAGCAAATAACTTTGCTAAAAATGGACTTATCAATAATATAAGATACTTTTTTGAAGAAAATCCAGGAGCAATGGCTGCTAGACACCGTGGTGTAAAAGAATCAGCTAATGATATACTTGTTTTTATTGATGAAGATATTATAGTAGACAAGCATTGGTTAAGTTCTATTTTAAATGCATTTAGCCTTAATCCTAATGTTGCTTTTGTTGGGGGAGTGTGCAAGCCAATATATGAATCACCTCCGCCAAAATGGATTGAATATTTTTGGGATAAAACATGTGATGGTGGAGTAATCTTAGATGCTTTAAGTCTTTTTGACTATGGTGAGAATGTTAAAAAAATCAAACCTACGTCTATATGGGGCTGTAATTATTCCGTTAGGAAAAAGGTATTTAAGGCCTTAGGAGGATTTTATCCAGACAATATGCCACAAATACTTCAAGTATTACAAGGACCAGGGGAATCAGGCCTTTCATGGAAAGCAGAACAAAGAGGTTATGAAGCAATTTATGAGCCAAAAGCATTAGTATACCACGAGATTCCGACTTCAAGAATGACCGTTGAATATTTTGATTCCAAGTATTTCTACAGAGGCATTTGCATTTCATTTTCGGAGATCCGAAACAACCATAAAGGAAGCCTAAAAAAAGAACGAATAAAATTTGGAAGCTATTTCTCACGAACTTTCCGAAATAAAGTTTCTTTTAGATTTCAAACAAACGATGCTAATTCTGAAAGAGAAATGCTAATGGCTAGGTTTAAAATTATGGAACGTGCAGGTTATGTTTTTCATCAAATGATGGCAGAAAAGCACAAATCAGTTCTAGAGTGGATATTACGGGAAGATTATTTATATTGTTCGACACCAAGAACTATTTAATCGAGTTTTAATTAACGATATAGGATATGAAAATCTTAGGATTGAAATTGACCCATGATAGTTCGTTTTCTATTATTAAGGATTCTGAATTGATATGTTGTATCGAGTTTGAAAAAGTCAATAATAATGTTAGACATTGTCAATTTGATATAAATATAAAAAAGCTCAATGCCATCCTAAAAGATTACGATTATCATATAGATGATTTTGACTGCATTGTTATAGATGGTTGGCACAAAGAATTCGTAGAATCTTCTTTATTCGGTAAAAAGAATTCTGAACTAAAAGTAAATGATTATGGAGGAGTATATATAAAAAACAAGTTTTCTTTAAAGTGTTTTAATAAAGACTATCATAAGTATTATTCTAACACCCATTTAGAAAGTCATATCTGGAGTGCTTATTGCACTAGTCCGTTCGTAGAAAAAGGAGAGAGTTCATTTATATTAGTATGGGATGGAGGAATGGTGCCTCATTTACTTTATTATAATTTCGAGAATAGAAAGTTTCAGAATTTTGGGGGGATATTTAATATAATTGGACATGTATACCACACTTTCCCAAATAAGTTTGAACCATTCTTGGATTATAAACAAGATGATATTTCTGTTGCTGGCAAAGTAATGGCATATATAGCGTTAGGACATGTGAATTTAAAGTTATTGAAGTCATTCAGTAATATTTATGATTTGAAAAACCGAAAAATTCCTACAAAGCCCAAATACAGAGAAGCGATAGAATTAGCTACTTATGAACTGATAGATAGATTTAGAAACGCTTCTATTGATAAACAATCTTTTTTAGAGAAGTTAAACTCAGCGGACATATTACACACCTTTCATCTTTTCATTAACGATTTATTGATAACTGAAGTTCAAAAAAAAATAGAAACAATCGAAGGGAATTATACTCCTAATTTATGTTATTCAGGAGGCTCAGCACTAAACATAAAATGGAATAGTGCATTAAGAGAATCAAAGATATTTGATAATATTTGGGTCCCTCCATTTCCAAATGATTCCGGCAGTTCGATTGGGTCTGCCTGTGCAGGGATGATTTATACATCAAGTAACCATAGCTTGAAGTGGAACGTATATCTTGGACCAAAACTATTCAACAGAGAAGAATTGATGATGGGATGGGAGAAGACTGGTTTCTCATTGAATAGTTTAGCCATATTAATTATGGAGCTAGACAAACCTATAATAATGATAAATGGTAGGGCTGAAATTGGCCCAAGAGCACTGGGAAACAGAAGCATCCTGGCTCAAGCTACAAGTAAGGAAATGAAGCAACACTTAAATGATATTAAGAGCCGAGAGTTCTATCGGCCCATTGCCCCTATCTGCTTAGAAGAGTATGCGCCCCGAATCTTTTTACCTGGGACTCCTGATCCTTATATGTTATTTGAGCATAAGGTAAAAAAGGACTGGATTTCCAAGGTTCCTGCAATTTGCCATTTGGATAACTCTGCGAGGCTACAAACGATAAATAGTGAGCAAAATGAGGTAATCTACAAATTACTGAGTGCTTATCACAATATTTCTGGTGTTCCTTTATTGTGTAACACAAGTGCAAATTTAAAAGGGAAAGGATTTTTCCCAGATATTATTTCTGCTATGCAGTGGGGAAAAGTCGATTTCATATGGTCAGATAATACCTTATATTTTAAGAGTATTCATAATAAAGTTGTTAATTCATTTAAGCTAATAGATGCCTTGAGTCCATAAATGAACAAGTGTGGAATTGCTATTAAAATGAAACATCAATGTATGGGAATTATTAAAGATCATATTGTAGATACTAATTCAATTCAAAAGGAATTTTGCTTTGACCACGTTTTTGGCTCGAGAGATTTTTTATTATCACTTGGACTAAAGCTGCTAAAACTTGAAAGTCTTCAAATGAATATAAATGGAAAATGTATTGGGAGGGTGATTCTGGAAAAAACCGAGATTAATAACACACTTACATTTTCTACGATACCTGGTGATGGATGGTACCATTGTATAAAGTGGGACAAAGGTTATGGTCCAATATTTCTAGTAAGTCTGCTTGATTATATATTTTATGAAAATAGAGCAATTTCCTTTGTTTTTACAATCGATGATTTCTATAATGAAGTTGAAGAAAATCTATTTTCAATTCTAAAAAACCTTGAAATGCAATATAATCTAGAAATTAGAATATTAGATTTAGAAGAAAATCCTATTTTAGATTTGAGATTATCAGAAAACGATTATAACGGCAGTTTGGAATATTATCTCAAATCCAAAAATCTCTTTTATAGATCCAAAGTTAGTAAATATCGTGAATTGTTAAAAAGGAGAGGATATTTTATGGAAAAGCAATGTGCAAAGATTGATAAGCATAGGACTTTAAAAGCATTAATAGATCAGCATATTCAAAGATGGGGTATGAGAGGTTTTAATAGCATGTTCCTAAATCAATCAACTTTAAATTTCATCTACAAGGTTATTAATACACCAATATCAACCACATATTCCCTTTTCAACGGGAAGGAATATGCAGCAACAGCTTTTTGCTTCATTTACATGAATGTACTATATTTAGGAGTACATTCATTTAATTTTGAAATGAGTAAGTACTCTCCAGGAATAGTACTTTTAAGTTATATAATTGAAGATGCAATAAATACTGGAATAAAAATTTTTGATTTTGGCCCTGGAAGGGCTACTTATAAGGATAACTGGAACAGTGGCGCTATAAAAAGATGGCAAGTAGATGTAAAGATATCAAAGTAATAGTGTTACTTAAGATTAGCTTTAGTTAGGGTAAACTATAAGTAATTACACAATATTAATTACCACTGCCATGGTAAACATGTTAGGGATACCTTATGATGGAAATTCTGGATATCTAAAAGGCTCTTCTTTGGCTCCTTCAAGAATTAGATTACTGGAAAGAATGGGATGTGTCAACCCATATTCCGAATGTGGAATTAATATTTTAAAAGGGAAAACATATCAGGATTGTGGGGACATAAATTTAAAAAGAATTGAACCCAGAGATTGTTTCAATATCATTGAGAAGAAAATATCAGAGTTGATAATAGGTAACGATAAATTGATTTCAATTGGAGGAGACCATTCAATAACATATCCAATAATTTCAGCATTCTCAAAAGGTTACAAAAATATTAATATTTTGCATTTAGACGCTCATGCAGATCTCCGTAAGTTAATTCATAAAAATCCGTATTCACATTCTTCAACATTTGCCAGAATAATGGAGATGGGAGTAATTAATTCCTTAACCCAAGTCGGGCTTAGGACATTATGTGAACACCAAAGGCAACAGATAATTGATTTTAAAATAGAGGTTGTTGAGATGCAAAATTACAATCTGACTTTTCTAGACAATTTAAAATCTCCTTTGTATATTTCCATAGATGTCGATGTTCTAGACCCCGCATATGCACCAGGCGTTAACTATCTTGAGCCAGCAGGCATGACAGTTAGGCAATTAATAAGACTAATTCAAGCCATAGATAAAGAAATTATTGGTGCTGACATTGTTGAATATAATCCACGAAGAGATATAAATAATATGACAGCTCTTGTATGTAATAAATTGATTAAGGAATTAATTGCAAAGATGATTTAGAATTGTTTTAACACAATTTGGCAATAGACTTATGTTATTTCCCGCAAAATATCTACCTGAGATATCCAATATTTTCCAACCTAAATTAGGCACGATCTTAATATCTTATAGATGTGATAATAATTGCATTTTTTGTGCCCCTGCACCTAAACGATCAAAAGGGGGCATTTTAGAAAATAAAGTTGTGTTAGATTGGATTAATAGATATACTCAGAAGGAATTATTTCTAGTGTCTCTCTCTGGAGCAGGGGATCCTCTCTATAATAAAAATATATTCCGCTATATTGAAATGTTACGTGACAAAGGTATTGTACCGTATGTTTATACAAATGGCCAGCTAATAACTAAATCTATTTCAAAAAAATTACTACAGGCTGGTCTATCTGATATTCTTTTGAGTATTCACGGGCCAAATAATAAAATACATGATTACCATACTTCTAACGAAGGAAGCTTTTTCAAGGCGATAAATAGTATGCAACTTTTGTTAGATTCCGGATTTTACATACAAACAAATACTGTTATAACAAGATGGAATATTGATCTATTAGAAGAAATGATTGACTTGATGATGGTAAGATATCATATTCACGAGATGGCTTTCTCCTATCCTGAGATAAGAGGAAATGTGCATAATTGTACTGAAATGATAATAAATTATCAGGCCGTAAGATGCCCATTAGAAAAAGCTATTATGGAAACCATAAAATTTGATAAGAAACTAATATTAGACAATTTACCATTGTGCTTATTAGGTAACCGAGATTATTTAACTATGCCAGATGTAGATATATATTATAAAGACGATTTTTACGATACTGTCATTAAACCAAGCAAAAATGGTAGAAGATATTTGGATAAGTGCGAAAATTGTCCAGAAATAAATAAATGCATTGGTATTGATATTAATTACCCGTATGATTTTTAATAGTCATTTATGAACAAGGAGTACAAAACAGAGCCTATGCCTGATCTAACATTCGGCACATATAGAGGTGCACCTGATTTTCAGACAGATGATATCTATCGCAATTCGCTTGAATTAGCAATTAAAAATGGCATTAAAAGAATTGATACTGCCATTAACTATAGAAACCAAAGAAGTGAAAAAGTTATCGGTGATCTTTTGAAGTCAAATGAAGATTTGAGATTAATTATTTCAACTAAAGGTGGTTTCATTTCAGATTGTGATGAAAGTAGTCAAGAAATCAAATTAATTCATTCATTGAAAAGGCCAAACATAATAGCAGATGGGAATCATTGTATTGAAACAGAATTCATTTTCTATCAGTTAAACAAATCAATAGAAAACCTTGGTTTAAAATCAATTGATATTTATTATTTACACAATCCAGAAGCCCAATTATTAATTAATAATCATGAAACTTTAATTGAAAAGATCTATTCTGTCTTTGAATTATTCGAGAATTCTGTGTCGCAAGGACTAATAAAAAGTTATGGAATTGCTTCTTATTATGGTTTTAGAGCAAGTCGTGATGATAGGTGTTACTTATCTTTATCAGAATTGAATAATCTTGCAATTAAAGTTGGTGGAAAGAGAAACCATTTTAAATGGATTATGGTTCCTTATAACTTGTATATGACAGAGATTGAGACAAGCGATAATCAAACACATAAGGGATCTAAATGCAGCTTATTGTCAGCAGCTCATAGGTTGGGTAAAAAGATCGTTGTTGTCAGTCCCTTTTTCCATAATAATTTTCCTAAAACCACGAGACAGCTCTTAAATAACTATGATCTAACCGAAAAGAACATAACCAGAAAAGTTTTATACAAATACGCTCTAACAATCACATCTCAGTTGCCTTATATTAACTCAATATGTATAGGGATGATAAATGAAACTCACATTCTTCAAAATATAAGGCTATTGAAATCTTTAACGAAGTCCAAACACAATAAGAAATTTAGCAAGACAAAGGTCAGTAATGTGCAGGTCTGACTTTCCTGTCATGAAAATGGATATTTCAGTCATATTGACCCCTCAAATCGGTCGAGCTGACCCCATGAAGGTTTTATTTGAAAGAACAGTGTTACCAGAAAACAAATATGCTCGATTTTCGACAGTAACACGATGTAACCTTTAAGACATTTAGTTATTGGCTTAAGCTTTATCAAAGGGCATTTGTTGAAAGGTTAGCATTCGGGTAACTATGGTTTTCTCTATCTAGTCGATCCTTAAAAACGATCTATATTGTTGATATTTAACAATATATGTTGAAAACATATATTGTCAATTTGCAAGGTTTTGGGTAAATTCGGGAAAAACCTTGCAGAAATGATAGGAAAAAGCGAAAAGAACCCACAGTTGGATTTCCTCAAAGTTCCACTGGTCAGTATTATCTGTAACCGGGAATTAAGAATGCAGTGATTTCGGGATTTTAGAGTGCAGTAGAATCGGCATCATTCAATACAGTGATTTTGGTGTATATTCCGAAATTAATTGACCCCTGTAAACAGGAAAAAGAAATACAGTGATTTCGGGAAAATGAAGTGCAGTAAATTTGGGAACAAGAGTGCAGTGTTTTCGGGAACAATACTGCAGTGACTCTGGTGTAAAAGTATGCCTATTTTCTCGTAAGCTTTCATTGAT
>Ga0116204_1000947_pt1 | contig 16468 bp, 20 predicted proteins | sample LakKivwa52mmetaG_FD_94481 | JGI IMG/M metagenome (GOLD analysis project Ga0116204, IMG submission 94481) | Anoxic lake water microbial communities from Lake Kivu, Rwanda to study Microbial Dark Matter (Phase II) - Lake Kivu water 52m metaG | ecosystem: Environmental > Aquatic > Freshwater > Lake...
ATATAAAATTGTTTCACTATGTAATTCTTTATATTTGCCAATATAATCTTTTTCTATTTGGTTATATTGTTCATATATCCAATTGCATTTATCTGATTTTTTGTTTTCGGTGAGATATAATTCTAATAACTTATGAATTGCGCGTCCTTTATTACATGCTTTTATATTCTCATTTTCCCACATTTCCAATATCATTTCTTGTGGTATACCTTCACGATTTGCAATACGTGCAGAATGAGCATCTGCATCAAATTCTTCCTGGTATTTTCCAAGTAGTGTTGTTACAGAAATATATTTTTCTTCTGTATTTGGATTTGTATAGGAATGTGTTTCAGAATCAAATATAATCACAATTATATTTTAACACAAAGAGTAAATATTTCTATGGGAAAAAGATTTTCTGAATTAACCTCTTATGCCGCTCCTTTTGGTGGTAATGAGATTTTAGCAATGTCTCAAAATGGTGCATCTGTACAAGCACAGTTGAGTTCATTAAATTCATATTTTACAACAGATACTGAACTTGCGAGTTTATCTGGTAATTGGCAAAACACATATACAACAGTTAATTCTACATCAGCAAATTGGGCTGTAAAAAATGCTAATAATAACTTTACTGCAGGTCAGTCTATTTCTGGGCCATTAACTGCGTCTATGTTGGCACTTAGTGGAACAACCTACACCTTAAAAGCCAGTGGGTGTGCTGTAAGTTTAACCAATCACACAGATTTTTCTCCTGAGTCTATAGCCATAGGAATTAATTCGGCAGCGGGTGTATCTAATAGTAATGGATTAATTGCAATTGGGCCGAGTGCGGCCTCTAATAGTGCTGGTTCTTGTCGTTCTACTGTACTTGGGTATGCGGCGGGTATGGATTCGAATAATAGTGTTGATACTATTTATATAGGTCCATATGCAGGGCAGTCATCACAGGATTCTTCCTGTAATATTGGTATTGGATTACAAGCTGCATATGGAATGTGTATTGGCTCCCATGTTAATGCTATGGGTATGTGTGCCGGCTCGTATTCATTAGCACAACATTCTACTTTTATTGGTGCATGTGCCGGCGAATGTACAAATTCTTGTGATTCGATAAATATAGGTCGCCGTGCAGGCGCTTTTGTTACTATACCTCTTGCGGTTAATAGTTGCACATATAACATTGGTACATGTGCTGGCTATAATTCATGTAATAATGTAAATGTAGTTTCTATTGGGACCAATGCAGGTTTTGGAACAACTGAAAATGCAGCTTCTAATTTTATTGGATTGGAAGCTGGTTGTTGTGCAGGTTTTGTTGCTGGTTCGGATTTTATAGGCGACAAAGCCGGTGTTTCGGCTACTTCTTCTTCTTATTCAACGTTTATTGGGCAATTTGCGGGCTACGATTCTGCTCATGCGAGTAATAGTGTTTTTATAGGAGCATGTGCTGGGGCGTCGTCGTCGTGTGCAAATCTTAATGTTTATGTTGGCGCAGCAGCTGGAGCTAATACATCAGGTACAACACAATCTGTTTATATAGGTGCATGTGCTGGTTCTGCGCTAACTAATATTTGCAATTCAATTGTTATTGGTTACTGTGCAATGCCAACAGGCTCAAATCAATTAGTACTTGGTAGCGCTTCAGCACCATTAAGCACTATTCCAGGAACAAGTTTAATCACTTCAGTTTCGGGTTTAAAGGTAAGAATTAATGGTGAATTCTATACCATTCCTCTTTTATCATAATTTGACAATTTAAAATTTCAGATTAAATAAACCCATGGAAACAAGCATTTTTCATGTTACTGGTGGACTAGGAAAACATGTATTATTTAGTAGTGTTATTAATTCATATAAAGCTCAAAATCCAGAAAAAGAAATTATAGTAGTTTGTGCATACCCTCTAGTTTATAAATGTAACCCCAATGTCAAGGAATCACACGATTTATCAAGACTACAATATTTTTATCAAAATTATATTTATAATAAAGATGTAGAAATATTTGCACAAGATCCATATAAACAAAATTCGCATCTTCTAAAACAAAAACACTTAATTGAAACCTGGTGCGAATTATGTAAAACCAATCCAACGCATCCACCAACATTACATTTTAATTTTAGAGAATTGGAAACCGCTGCACAACTTATGCAGCCACATAGAAATAAACCAATTTTAATTTTTCAACCATTTGGGGGATTACAAACACAAATGTCATATAGTTGGGCACGAGATATTCCGCCAATGATTGCACAAGAAATAGTAAACAAATTATGTGAAAAATATAACATAATTCACATTTGCAATCCAAATCATCCACGTTTAGACAATTGTCTAAGAGTTGAAGAAAGAATAGATAATATGATATTATTCGCTTTACTATTACACAGTGATGTGAGAATATTAAATGATTCTTGTTTGCAACATGCCTCGCACGCTCTTAATTTACCATCATTAGTATTTTGGAATGTTACTGATCCTAATATATTTGGTTATAAGATGCACAACAATATAACACCAGATAATCCTAATTTACAAGGAACAATATCCTCTTATTTATTTGATTATGAAATCAGTGGATTGGTTCATGAATGTCCATATTCTTCTCCGGAAGAAATATACAGTAAACAAACAATAGATAATGCATTAATTCCATTTGTTAATAAATAATGATATATGGCTTCTTCACCAAATAATAGTTATTTGCCTACAAACGATGGGAGAGGTAATACATTTGATAGGGGTTTAGTTGCTTTTATTAAAAATAGATTACCTTATAATTTCTCAATTTTTGATACAGAAGAAGCAAAAAACCCAAAATATAAATACTTCGAAAAAGCTGGTATTAGGCGTGCTGAAGCCCTTGCAAGACATTCTATTGCCATATCTAATGAGTTTAATAATACACCATATGGTGCATTAGATAAAGATACAACATTCCAAGATTTGATGTATGCAACGGCTAATACTGATAAGTTTGGTCGTTTAAAGGATTATCGTACAATGGGTGCATTTTCAGATGTTTCAGATGCGCTTGATGAAATATGTAATGAATTAATCAATGAAGATGATGAAGGAGATATTGCAAAATTACATTTTCGTAATATTTCATTAGAATCAAAAGACAAAAAAACCATTTTAGATGAATTTGAAAAATATATCAACTTTTATGATTTAAAAAATAAAGGGGCAAACTATGTAAGACAATTTTTAATTGAAGGCGAATTGTTTTTTGAACAAATAATTCATGAAGAACATGTTGAAGAAGGTGTATTGGGGATTCTTAATATGCCAACAGAATTAACTGATCCTGTTTATAATAATATCCAAAATATGATTGTAAAGGGTTATCTATATAAGAAACCAATTTTTGATCCTAATAATCCAATGAGAGTTATGAAATATGATTTCATTCCTTTCAATGAAAATCAAATTGTATATGTAAATTCAGGAATGTATAATGAAACAAAAGATTTTGTTGTACCGTTTTTAGAAAACGCGAGAAGACCATATCGCCAGTTATCATTAATTGAAGACGCTATTGTAATTTATAGATTAGTAAGAGCGCCTGAACGTCTTGTATTCAATGTAGATACAGGAACTTTACCGCCACCAAAAGCTGAAGCATATCTTAAACAATTAATTCAAAAATATTGGTCTTCGAGAACGTTTGATATTGACCAAAAAGATGTTGTTAAGAAATTCAATCCACAGTCTATGTTGGATTCTTTTTGGTTTGCAAAAAGAGCTGGGTCTGAAGGTACATCAGTAACACAATTAGCCGGTGGACAAAATCTTGGTCAATTAGAAGATCTACATTTCTTCTTAAAGAAACTCTATAGGTCATTAAAAGTGCCTTCTACAAGACTGGACCCAGAAGATGCATTTCGGGATGGTGCAGAAATTCTTCGCGAAGAATTAAAATTTGCACAATTTGTTATTACACAACAACAAAGATTTGCAGCAGCGATTAAGAAAGGATTTATTTCTCACCTTAAATTCAAGAACATGTTTAAAAAACACGACTTAACAGAAACAAATCTTGAAATCATATTTAATCCACCCACTAATTTCTATGAAATGAGAGAATCACAGAGATTGGAATTAAAAGCTAATAATTTCAATACACTTGCTTCCTCAGAATTTATTTCAAAAACTTATGCCCAGAAAAAATATCTCAAATGGGACGACCAAGACATTCTTGCTAACCGTGAATTCCTTCGTAAAGATGCTGAATTACAATATGAATTAGCACAAATTGCCAATGCTGGCCCAAATTGGAAAGATGCTATGGTTGCGCAAGCTTCTGGTATTGCATCTGCAGCAGCAAGTACTGCTGGAAGTGCGGGTGGTGGTGGAATACCTCCTGAATTTGGTGGTGGACCTGCAGCAGTTGGAGAAACACCTATTGAAGGAGCACCAGAAGGTGAATTACCTCCAGAAGGCGGAGCACCAGCAGAAACACCCCCTCCAGTTTAAGTTACTTCAAAGTGATGTTGGTCAACATCATATGAACTTCTCCATCCTGCAGGATTATTGACTATAATATCAAATTTACCTGTTCCATCAATATCTGGTAGTGATAATGCGATAACACTATCTGATAATATCCTATAATATTGTGTTGGTACAATATAACCCGATACATCTCCAGTATATTTCATATTAAATGATGTAAGGGTTAATGTTGATGAAAACAAATCATTATCTGCTGATAGTAATATATGTGTTGTTCTATTAAAATATTGACCATACAAAATCAAATTATTTTGACGTGTAAGTGTATTTTTTAGAACAAAGGTTTCTCTTGGAACACTTTCATATTCCTGTGTAATATCTGTTATAATATAATTGCCTTGTTCGTCTTGGATATACATCCCATTTTCTGCAACAAGATATGTTATGGAAAGTAAATCAACGATCATTTTTTCACCACTTTCGGTTAATAAATAATCACCATTTTCATCAAGAAGATATGTCCATGTATTCAAATCATATGAATTAGTTACTGGGAATTGAATTGCTGATGTACATATGAAAATATTAGAAATATCTGGAAATGCAGATATATGAATGCTTTCTGTTTGAAGGTCTGCAGCACTTAATGAATAGTAACTATTATAATTAAGAATTTTATTGTTTACAGCATGAAAATTAGCATCAATAAAAAATATAGGTTGTACTGGAGTTTGTGGTGTTTTAAATAACCAACCTTTTATAGTAAATGATGTATCAGCAACAAACCGAATTTTATCACTAGCCCCAATATCAACCGGATTATTAAACGAGATATCACCATTCCATAAAACTTCTGACCTTAACTCGACATCATAATCCGGTCCAAGAGTTGATGGTACTTTCCAAGAAATTATCAAATAAGGATTTACATAAGGTACAAAATTAGAAATAATTTGTTGCACATCAAGCATATATCGTGCCATAATTGACATTGATATTTCCAAATTAACAGGAATGGGCATTCCAAATTTTGTCAAAGATTGATAATTTTCTGTCTTAGAATGAGGTAACATTACATCACCCAACTTATGATGGACACGGGATGCATCTCTTGAAAGACTTTTAATATCAATCGCAACAACAGGAAGTGTAATATTTTGGCTTTGATTTACAACATCAAACATTACACGCTGTTTTCCTGCAAGAACATAACGTACTTCTATTTTTTCTTTTACATTTCTATCATTATCATAACGATTTATAACAACATCATCAAATGCTGCAATAAATTGGGTTAAAATATCCCTCAACTCAAAATTAAACGTCTGCGATTTTATGGTATATTCCTCCTGATATTATTTATCACGCAAAGCGATCTAGAAAATATTGGGGAAGCTTGTGTTTATTACGAATTAATATATCTACAGCAGTACCATCTAATATGAATGTCACGCAATGATCTTCTTGTGAACGGATACCTCTACCAGATGCTTGAATCAGTGAAATAAGCATCTTATTTATGTACCAGTCTTTGTCTAACGCGAGTAATTTCTTTATACGTTCATTTGTCAATGGTAAAAAGGGGGCTTTTACAATGATTTGAAATCTTGCTAATTCATCTTTTAAATCAACACCAAAAGATAAAGAGGGGCTAACAATAACTGTTGGATCTTGTGTTTCTATGTGTTGTTTTATAATTTGTTCATTATTATTTCCAGCTTCTCTAAATATGAACCTATCATCTTTTAACTTGAATTTTAAAAAGTCTGTAATGTATTGTGTATGTGTATGAATAATGCCTTTTGAATCTTTATAATGGTTTGTTATTTTTTGTATTTGTTCTACAATTCTTGGAAGATTTGTTTTTAGATTTTGATAATTCAATTTGATTTTTGTATTAACATAAATTGGTGCATTCTTAGGATTAAATGCTGATTTAGCTTCAATGTATTTATATTTTTCAATACCTAATGTTTTTGCAAAGTTTTTATGGTCAATAATAGTTGCCGACATAAGAACCACTTTGTCTGCGTAATTAAAAAGAAACGGATTTGTCAAATGATCAACTTTTAATGGTGTAAACATAACACCTTCGGGTTTTGTTTCAATTACATATTCGTGTGTTTCATATGATTTTGTCAACATTCTAAAATCTTTTAATTTCTGTTGAACAAATGCAAACTGATATCCTATAGCTTCTAATTGTTTAGGGGTATTTTTTCTTGTTTGTTTACGAAGTTTATCTTTTAATTCATCTTCTTTATTTACTAATTGTGTGGCAATATGAGTTAGCCATGTTAACCACCCTGCATATGTATTTGGTGATGGTTTTAAGTCAATTCCTAACTTTTGCATCTGTTTAAAAATGACTTCACATGAAAAATATTTTACAAATTCTTCTTCAAGTTCCGATGCTTCATCACAAATCAAATATTGTCTTTTTCGTGTTGGTTCTGGTAATGATAAAAACATACTATAATTTAGTGCACTAAATTTGTTAATTAATGCATCATTTCTTGCATTGTAATATGGACATTTATTCAATGCCCAGCACTGTCTCTTCAATCCTTCAACATGAATACAAGGTGCAATATTTACATTAAATCTATCATCAACAACACACTGATAATTCTGTTTGCCTTTTAAAATTTCCAATTCGTTGAATAGATTTTTATATTGGTCTTGAAGATTCTTTGTTACAGTTAATACAAAAGCACCATGTGAATTACATTCTTGTAATTGTTTTTCATAAACAAATTCACCATCTTTTCTCTTATATGCTTCATATGAAGAAATTAAATCTTCATATGTTGGATCTACATTTTCAGAAATATTCGCCAATGCTTTTGCAATAAAAGATTTTCCTGTTCCGGTTGGAGCACAACATATTACAAATTTATACCCCTCATCAAATGCATTATCTATCTTATTAAAAATATCTGTTTGCTGAATATTGGGTGTATAACCTACAGGAAAATAATCAAGAAGCTTCTTCACATTCTAATAGTAAACGAGTTCCTTCTTTAGTCAAATAATATATTCAAATAGTTATTATACAGTTTAGAACAATTTTTAGTAGATATGGTTTTTATCTTTAATTGTATATCATCTTGCAATGGGTGAAATGCAGATAAAGAATAATCTAAACAATACAAATTGGGACTAACGTGTATCTTATATGGATATGGAAGTTCCAATGTCCTCGATGTATTATTCTTTTCTAATTGAAATTTGATATAAAAATGTTTGGTACTATAAAATTTCAATTTTCCTTGTTTTAAGCATTTATTATTAACTTGAAATTTCAAGTCTCTCAAAAGCAACTCATTAAATATTTCGTTGTATATTTCCATTATGAATTCATGAATGCAATTTTATCCTCTGCAGTCATGATATATAGCCTTTCATTATAGTATTTCCAAAAATCATCATTTGCAGGAATTTGTTCAACAAGATAACAATCATCCATATTTACATTACGAAATTCTTGCATTAGAATATCCCATACAACTAAAAGGTTTTCCTTTGCTTCATTAAATTGTAATGGGTGTGTTGGTGGTACATAATTTAATGAAATGCGGCCATTTGTTGAATTTAATAAACTATAACTTTTGGTACAAAGCATTCTTCTTGTAGGAAGTTGCCCTAATTTTGGGCGACGCCTTACAAATCGTATATCACAAACATTATCTTGTAATATACTATTCAGTTGTAATCTCAGTACTTTCATTTTCTTCGCAAACACCAAACATTCTCGCTTCATTAAGGAAAATAGCATATTTTACTTTGCCTTTTCCTTTGACATCTAAATTAGCAATTGGAATTCCAAGATTATTTGGAAAAACAACAATATCACCTTCTTCTGCGTATTGGACATCGGGGCCTTTAAGAATTACACGACCCTTTCTCCATGCGTGTGTAATTGTATTTGTTGGAACATAAATAGCTCCTCTTTTTACGCAGGAACCATCTTCATTTAAATCAACAAATTCAACAAGCATAATATCACCCATTAATTTACTTAGAACAAAATTATCAAATCCAAAATCTCCAGAAGAATGTTCTCTTAAATCAATTAAATTGCGTGTTGGTTTTCTTACCTTATCAAAATCCGGTTTATTCATATGTTATCATTTAGTTTAGATTTTATGTTTATCAACATATTTACCTCTCGTTGGGACATGAAATTATTTTTAGCATACAATTTTATATTGTTTACAAGCTCATCGTCTTTCAATTTTTCCTTTTTCTTTTTCTTAATATAAGAAATTTTCTTATATCTAAGTTTGGGTATTATATTGATATAAAATTTATATAACTGATTTCTATCATCAAACAATTGAATATTTTTATTAAGGAAATTATTACAAAAATTAACCATACTCTTATCATAAAATGATAACCAACGATTTATAAGATAAGGTTGAAATTCAGATAAATCTTCTACATTTAAATTAGAAGATTGTGTTTTCTTATAAAACAGATTTTGTAATATTTGGAAAAAATTCATATTTTCTTATATAAGGCTATTGTATAAAATATATTTGCAAGGCCCCAACAAATCCACATTGGGGAGAATCTAAATTCACTTTTGATAAGATACGAAATACCCACTGATATATACAACAAACCAGTAATGGTAATTACAACATTTTCATAACGAATCCACTCACCCATATTATACTGAAATTTTTGTAGTTGCAACAAACATGTCTTGTACCATTTCATAAAATGTATTATTTACATCTTGCATAAATCTTATTGCGCGGTCATATTCCAAATTTGTAGAATAAGCAAAATCTGGTGCTTTGTCTCCTGCATCAATATTAATACCAGTATGGCCTAATGTTACATTATCTTTTGAATATGTTATTGAAACACTTACTTTGCCCTTTCCATTTTTAAATTCAGAATCATGAACCATTAAATCATCACCATCTACTTCAATCGACCTTTCAATATATCTACTAAGAATAGTTGCTATTGTTGTATTAAAAAGCCTTTGAAAAGCCACAGCTCCGAGAGGACAAAGATTAGGTATTTCCCAGCAAAAGTTTATTGCTGAATTACTATAAATATAATCTTTTTGCAGAGAATCTTCCAAATCAACAAGATTAACTGTTACTTCCATTGGTGCAATAAAGGATATTATATTACCGTATGGTGAAACACCTTTACGAAAGAATCGATATGCAAATCTTTCGTGAATTAAATCACCATTATATAATTTTTGTTCGATTATCATAGTTTATATTATATAATGTTTTTATTAAATGTCTACTTGTATCCAATCTGTGCAAACACCATAACAATTATATTTTTTATTAACCCAATCTTTATTATTATCAACAATTATTGATTTATTGGTAACAGGATAATTAGGATATGTCCAAATATATCCGTTTGAAGTTAATGTAAAATTATCTTGCTGGTGCCAAAAATATTTCAAATTTGTATTTGCTAAAAAACCAAGAGCTTCAAAATTTTTTGCATGAATCCACAATTTATTATTAAAAAGAAACTTTTCATTAATTTTATATTGTGGGTAATCATGTCCTAAAAAAAACCCATTTTCCACAAACCACAAATCAACTTCACAATTACATATTTTTGTAATATATTCAATATGTGAGGGGTTGTTTTCTGTGTTTATATTAGGACCATTTATATTTCCTCTATGTGATATCAATATCATGTTTTAAGAATATTTCCAAATCTTCTGGTGTACCTAATCCATACATTTCTTCTATATTGTATATTTTAATTTTTTTGCCGTCTTCTATCGCCTCATTAAAAACTGGACAAACATAAAATTCATTATTATATGTTTTGCTCTTTGTAATCATCTGTTTTGCATATTTAACATAATCTGCACCTCTTTTCCAATAATAAATACCTACAGTTGCAATATCCGATATCGGGTTTTTTTCTGCAACTTCTGTTACATAACCAAAGCTATCCACTTTTGCAAATGACCATTTCGGATGAGTGGATTTAAAAGTCACAATACCACCATCAAGATTTTGTTCTTGCATTTTATACATAAATTCGCTAGTATTCCATTTAATAAATTGATCAGAATTAGCAATTATTAATGGATCATCATTATTAATATAATCTTCTGCAAGCAATGTAGTACACGCGGCGCCTTGTGTTACTTTATCTGTTTCTACAATAATATGATTTTTTGTTATTAGAGATAATAATGAATCAAGATTATATTTATTTCTATGCCTCTTTTGAACAATAAAAATATAGCGGCTCTCAAAATTTAAATTATTAATTACAACTTGAATCATTGGATGCCCTTTAACATCAATAAGGGGTTTAGGAAATGAGTATCCCATTTTTTCAAATCTGCTCCCTGCGCCGGCCATCGGAATTAAAACATTTAAATTATTATCTTGCCATTTTACATTCATATTTTTATTAAACTTAGCAAAATGAAGAATTTTTTCAAGAGTAAGATCATTACAATTTTTTACTCTACACACTTGTGCACCACTTTGTTCCGCTCCTAGTAAACCAATTGGGCTATCTTCAATAATAAGTGTTTCATTTGGAGACATATTTAAAATAGACATTGCTTTCCAATACATTTCTGGATGTGGCTTGCTGTTTTTTACATCTTCATTTGATACAATAACATCAAAAAATTCAATAATACCAAGTTTTGCTAATGCTGTATATACAGTTGTTCTTATTGAATTTGAACAACATGCGATCGTAAATCCAAAATTTTTGAGCGTCCTAAAAATTTCTATTAATCTAGAATCACAACTTACTTGTTGAAATTTTATTTTTGTAAGCTTTTGTTTTGCTTGCCAAATTTGTTCATGATATTTTATTGGCAAATTTTTATTTTGGCTCAATAAATCTAATTTTGAACGTGTTTTAAGGCCGTCATATATTGATAAGTGTTCTTGTAATGAAATGCAATATTTTTTATCATAAAGTGATAATGCTTCATTTAATGCATCAAAATGAAGCATTTTTGCATCAATTAATACCCCATCTAAATCAAATATTATTAATTTTCTTTTATTTTTATCATGTATTGCTGTCATGTTGTTTTAATAATCGTAGTTTCGAATTAGTATTCATTTTATATTTCCAATATGGTCTACATCTTTGAGACCATTCACAATCTTCTCCTTGGCCCCACACTAGCTCTTCATTAAATTTATTTTTAATTAAAAAATTCTTCTTTCCTATTATTACTGTCCCGTTTATATACATATCAGAATTTATAAACCTTGTATCATCATATAATAAACGATTAGGTGGTAATAAAACACCGTTATATTCTAATCTATATGGGGCATGTGCACACCACCACAAAATCCAATCTCTCCATCTAATGCCATCATTGTTATAAATTTTACACATGCACACATCCCATTCTGTATCAAAATTTTGGAAACCTTTATACCACTCATTATCAAAAGAAACATAATCATGTATTATAATAAGATTTTCATATAATGCATTATCTATTATAATATTTTTCTTTTTAGTAATCCATTTGGGTTTTTTATCTTCATCAAAAGTAATAAATTTAATACCATTAAATTCAACATCTTTATCTAAAGAATTTTTTCCAACAATAATAATTTCATAGTCTTCTTTTGGAATGTTTAATTTTTGTATACTTTGAACAGAATCATATAATGTATTTGGCATAAACCCATTATCATCAAATATTATATCTGTAGATATAATACCAAATGTCCACTGTTTATTTGATGACTTTATCATTAAAAAATTTATCAGATAAAAATTGATAATTATAATTATAAATATTAATTGTATTATATGAAGGATGAAAAGCAACACTTCCTTTGATAAATACCATGTTTAAATTATTATTTTTCATATATAAATTTAAAGGTACTTCATCGAATTCATCATAAAATAAAGCTTTATCATTTAAAACATCAAACCATGTATTCCTTTTAATACCAAAAACACTATTGCAAAAATATGGTCTTTTCATTTCAATTAAACTAAAATCAGATGCAGAACATAATTTACTAAATTTATTAATACAAAAATCATTAATAAATTGTTGGGCTTCAAAGGAAAATCTTACTGGATGAACACCCAAATAATGATGCTTGATTTTTGATACATTATTATAAAAGTTTTCTGCATCCCAAAACAAAGATTGTGTTGTGTTTTCATTTAAATTTTCATAATTAACACCCCATATAGAAGGAATATGGGTTTTTATAAACATTTTTTCAATTATATTTTTTTCCTTTTTATCAAAAAAATTCTCCACAAATAAATCAACAGAAGGGATACCAGTTGTAATAATAGGTGCTAAAAATAAATTATTTTTATTTTCAAGACAATTTAAATTTGTAATAAAAAATTCCCAAGTATTTTTTGGAATAAAAATATCTTCATCAACCAATATGATATATTCTTTACTATTTTGTAATGCATGGGATATTTTATTCATATAATTATTCTGATTATTAACCAAAAAAACATCAACATTTATATGAAATTTTTTAATTTTTGCAATAATGGGCTCCCAAAATATCTGATCTTCTAAAGAAATAAAAATATTAAGATTTATTATTTTTTTTATCTGTTTATCAAGTTTTAATAATTCATTTATTGTAAAACGAAAATATTTATATCTATTATGTAAAATAAAATTAATTGTCGTTTGCATATTTTTCTTTAGGAAATCTTGTTAGGTGTCTTTGATATACGTTAATATCACTATTATATAAAGATTTATATTTTCCATGTTTATTACTGCAAATCCAAAACTCACATTTATGTCTGTGGGATATAATTTCAGGTAAACTTTCAGGAATTAGAAGTGTTTTTATATGAGACGATTTTGACCACCAAAAATTACCTGAAAAGTGTTTAACAGGGTCATCAACAAAATCAACGCCACAAGCATCATAATAATTAAGCTGTTGAATTATTTCTAAATGCTCTTTTATATTAAAAAATAACATATATTGCCTCCATTCATTAATACATATATTATAAGGTGTACTCGCACCTTTTGTATGCATATATAATACATTAACATCATTTTTAAAACAATAATTTCTTAAAATATTCAAAGTAGAAAACTCAAAATCAGTTAATTTGCTTCTTGTTTTTTGTATCACAATTTCTTTTTTATTAGGTATAACAATTTCACCGTTTCCCGCAATATTTATAAATATATTATCAATGTTATCATATATATTATATTTTTCAAATGATTCAAAAAATTCCATTAATATTTCTTGGTATGAACCTATTGTTGCTACATGCAAAAAAATAACATTTTTCATTGTCTTGCTTTATCTTTATTCCCGTAAAATTTTTCGATAGGGAATTGCCATGTTGTATTATGAGGATATGGTCCGCTTTTTCCATAAACACTTTCATTTACAAGTACATCCCCAAAAAGAGAACATTTCATTAAATTATATCCCAATTCTTCAAAAAAGAACCCATATGCACCTTCAGCTGCACCAACGCCTATTTTGTTTATTGGCAAAATTGTATCAACTTTTAATTGTAATAATTTTTGCATAACAATATTTTTACAAAAAAATATAGGACCATAACACCCTAACCCATCTGTTTTATAATTTAAAGTTGTTGTTTTTTTTATAATATCCGCCCACGAATTAAAAGATTGACACACGTTACGATCAAAATAGCACATTAATGTTAATTCTTGCTCTTTAATAAAATTAAGATTTTCTTTGACTCTCATTGAATCGTGCATAAAAAAATAAAAATCTTCAAAGGGGTATTTTTTATATGTGTGCCAATATGCCCCAATCATCCAATTTTTATTATTAATATCTTCTATTATTACATTATATTTTTCTAAATATTCAAAATAACTTTTATCTTCAGATTCACTATCAACTATAACTATTTTATCTTGTTGATGAAATTGCCTTATATCTTGAACAAGGTCAATTATATAATTAGAAATTGGGGTATATTTACATGAAATTACAAACATTATTTTTTAATAATCTGGACTAAATTGGGTGCTAAAAAAACAATATCATAAATCTTTGATAATAAAAATTCAAAATTATCGTTTGTTATAAAGGTATTAACATGATTTTGTTTCAATCTTAATTTATCTAATAAAATTAAAGTTGAATCATTAGGAAATACACCATCTGTATAATAAATCGGTGAGTAGCATGTATGCAAATCTTCTATAAAATAGAACCCACCTTGTACAACATTATCAATAAGATACAATAAAGATAATTGTTGCTCTTTCATTTTGTGACCACCGTCATCTATTATTATGTTATATTGGTTTTTTTTAACCTTTTTTTCTAAAAAAGAATTTTCTTCTTGATTTCCATAAAACATCTCTATTCCCCTTTCAAAAAGATGAGAATGATCTTTATTAAATTCTGCTTCTAAACAATTATCAATTCCAAAAATTTTTGCATTGGGAAAAAAATCACACCACATTTGATGAGACCACCCTTGTCTAACACCTATTTCTAATAATAAAATATTATCATTTTTTAGTTGGCTTAATACAGATTCATATAAATTAGCATAATTATGACCTAACGAAGATTTGTCTGTATTATATTTCTTTGCAATTTTATCTAAACTATCCATATTATCAAGGAGCCGGCGCTTCAGAAACATTGATGTCCCATTTGTATATTTTTAAAAAATCATCTATATGATAACTTGTTTTTGCAACATTATTAAGTTGTGAAGCCCATGCCCAATCTTCTCCATACATTAAATCGGGAAAATGAAATTTTTGTGCTAATGTTCTTTTCCAAAAACAAGAATGCCACGGCGGCCTTTTTGCGTTTTGTTTTTGCACAGGATCATTTACAGGATATCCCAATTCAAAGGTTAATATATATGGACCTTCACCATTTAAAAACACCTTCTCTTTAAATGTAATAACATCTACATTAGAATGGGTTTTAATTGCATCAACTGCTTTTTCTATATAACAATCTTCTATATCATCATCATCATCAACAAATGCAACATAATCCCCTCTTGCAATATATAATAAAGATTCGCGCTTATATCCTATTGTTCTTCTTTTATTATCTATAAAACATAATATTTCTACATCTAACGGTTTATCCAATTTATCTATTTGAGATTGAATTTTATTATACAACGGAATTAAATGTGTTACAATTCTGTTAGGAATTGATGGTATAAGAACAGAAAGTTTTGGTATGGGTGATTTATTCATATGTATCTACTTTTGTCCAATCTGGTTCAATTCCAAGATATTTACTAAGTTTTTTAACATCTTCAACACGTTGATCAGTTAATTCATACCACAACTTGTCACTTATTTTGTCTTTATTATCAGATAGCATACGATTAGCAACTTTGTCTTGTGTTCTACCACCATATATCCAATGATTATGATGAATGTAAATGTCGGGTTTGTATTTTACCCTATTAAATGCTTTGAAAGTCTGATACATCCATTGGTCGGACCAATTAATTAAAAATTCTTCTCTACACATATAACCTAAGATTTCTGTGTATTTTTTATGCAAAAAAGCATTTACACAAATTTCATCTTGTATTCTATGACCATCATAACAATGAACTAATTTAATATTATCTGCATATCCGTCTTTAAATTCTTTAATTATTTCAACATCCCAATTTGGTGTTTTAAAAATCATATCATCCCCAATATAACCAAAAATATTACCCTTTGCGTGTGGATAAAGCAAATTCCAAATTTTATTAATGCCTATAAAATTACCATTATTATTGATGTTTATTATTTTTATAAAAGGTATAGCCTTCTCAATATTATAAACTTCGCGCAATGTCGGATCATCATCGTCTATTCCAAATAATAATTCGACATTATTAATGTCATTAACAGTTGCAATGATTGAACTAATTAATGTAAACTTAAGATTCAATCTTTCTCTGCTTGGAACTAAAATACTAATTTTTGGTGTTTGCATTTTTTAATAAAAATTTTAAAATATAATTTATGTTGCTATCTGAAAC
>Ga0116204_1000950_pt1 | contig 16456 bp, 15 predicted proteins | sample LakKivwa52mmetaG_FD_94481 | JGI IMG/M metagenome (GOLD analysis project Ga0116204, IMG submission 94481) | Anoxic lake water microbial communities from Lake Kivu, Rwanda to study Microbial Dark Matter (Phase II) - Lake Kivu water 52m metaG | ecosystem: Environmental > Aquatic > Freshwater > Lake...
AATGGCTGCAACGGCGTTCAATTTGATGAAGAAACTCATGGGAATCCGCAAAGCGATTCTTTTTGTCTTCAATCAGATCTTTGGGTTTCCGTCGCCAGATTATATCCTTCTTCCAATTTATCAGAAAAAATGCGTTCTTAAGGCTTGACTATCTATTTCCAAAGGGCCTCATATAGCTTATTTAGTGTTACTTTGTCGGTTTTTCCAACGTTAGACTGGACGTATTGTAACCAATCCTTTTTCTCTTGGGGTCTGTTGTTAATATCTGCTTTATGGCTTGCCCAAATATGCGAGAACCATATTTTGTGTTGGAAAAGATCGAGCCCTAGTTTATATTCGTCTGGTTGTTGGTTTACAAATTGTTTCAGAAAAGCTAATGGAGTTTGGCTATATGTCTTATGGGCATATTTAGTTTGCTTTTTTGGATGGGGTGATTTGAAGTCTGATTCATAATTTTCAAAATAATTTATAGTAATAAAGTTTGCTGATGACTCCTCCATCCATTTGTAAAATTCATCTCTTGGCGAATATACTCCTCTGGAAAATGCAGAAATTTTCGCGTGAGCGAATTCATGTATGATCACGCTGGCAATAAGGAACATTAGTTCTTCATCATCTGAAGCATAATTAAGTATCCGCTCAAGACAAATACCTATTATTGGTATGGTTTCTCCTAGAATGGTTCCTGAATCCTGATAAAAGCCAAGAATATCACCTTCTCCATACTTTTCTTGTGTCTTTTCGTCCACAAGAAAAACAGGTATTCGATCCATCAGGCTATAAATTACGGATTCCTTAAAATCTCCAATGATAGCTACTGATTCCGCAAACGAAATCTGAGCACCGGTGAGTTCATACTTTGAGTTTAGATTAAAAGTCTTCATCGTATTGTTTTTAGTGGAACAAAATATCTTGTTTCAAGTCAGCCAAAAACGAAATAATAAAGGGTAAGATTAATTGAATGTTATTTCAGCTTTGTTGTAATCGATTGTAATTTTTCCGAACCTGCTTAAGGCAGATTGACCCATCAGAAGGGGTGCTTCAAGATTATGCACAATGGAGGCCTCAACATTGTTAAGGGTGCGGTTGCCGATTTTTACGGTTTTGAGTATAACAATCGTACCCTCGGCTATAGACCCGTCAGCTATTTGGTATTGTCTTACACCCCTGAAGTCGGAATCGGACAGCTTGTTCTGTCGGTATAAAAACAAGGCTTCTGCCAATGACATGGTTATATCAGACGCGCCGGTATCAAAAATGAAATCCATCGGAACGCCATTAATTTCAACAGGAACCAGGTATATGCCACCCTCTTTCCGCATTTTCACAATATTACTGCCATCTCTGGTCCTGTCTTCCCTGGCCGGTATTGCCGTCTTCTGACCGGATTTATTATAATGCTCCATTCGGCCTGATTTTCGCTCGCACGAGGAAACCCAAAAAAATAAAGATATAATTAGGCTAATAATTATTCGACTATACTTCATCGGCTTTTTTGTTTACTTGCTTCTATTATCCCAGGTTTTGGCATAATATGAATTAAAAATCGTTGGTTTAGGCGTTCTTCATGTTCCCGCATAGTACCACCAATTCCGCTTCCTGAGATTAATACTTCACAATTATCACCAAAATTGATATTGTTTTCTTTCCAGAATCTGCTAAGAGCTAATGCTCTTTCATAACTAAGTTGAAAATTATGAGGATAACTATCTTTGGAGGCTTGACCTTCAATTACCAGCAGGTATTGTATCTGATTATGCTCCTGGCTGATTTTCATTAAGGAATCTTGTATTGATTGACCTGCCTTACGAAGCTCTTCCTGTGTTCTTTTATCAATTACATTTATATCAGATACGCCAATAGGGAAATTTACCTTAATCTTTAAGTTGTGTTTTTTGTAGACGCTGTTGTAATCAAAATATATAGTATCAATTCTGGTCAACGCCTGCTCGATTTCCTTTATCTTATCAATTTGTGCTTGGGTAGCGACCATTTTTTTATGTAAGAGAGCTATTGTCAGCACAAACAATACCAACATAACGAAAAACATGCTCGTCATCAGGTCTGAGAAGCTTGTCCAAAAAAAGGTCACCGTTCTAAGCTTAGCCATCAGAATTATCAGTTAATAAGTTTATTTATCCATTCAAGAAATACTGGTCCTAGATAGATGAGACAAACGATAACAAATAAGCTGCTACCCATGATTATCAATCCTTTGATCCAAACGGGGAAGGTTATCTTTTGTATTATTTGCCCTCCATCAGTTTTGATTTTAGCCAATTCACGAATCTCGATTGCCAGCTCTTCTATCTTTCTGGTTTGCTTGTCAGTTGCATCTTTAAAGTGCTTAATGCCTTCTTTTATATGGGTTAGATTCTTAAGCTCTTCCACAAGCTTTGACGTTTCCTGCAGCTTGTTTTTAAACGCGTCTTGCTGTTCATCCATAAACTTATTAAGATCTAGAAGCTGAACATCACGAGATTCCTGTAATTTTGTCAAATAAGTTACAGTGGTTTCCTGGAAACGGTCCAATGCTTCACGTACCTCCAGGTTTGCTGCATCAAAATTCTCAGCAAGCCATTTTTCATTTTTCGAAAAGAAATTTCCAGCGTTTTCAATTATTTGGGTTCTGTTTTCATAAAGGTCTAATTGTTTATTCAAACTTTGAATGTTTGCAAGAAGGTCATTCGAATTCTCAAGATACTCGGCAAATACACCTATCTCATTTGAACTGTTCTTGAGTTTTTCATAAACATCAATATTTGCAGTGACAATTTCTTGAATCTTTAATTCCTTAATTGCCTTTAGCATTTCTGCTTGGGTCTTATATGAGGTGTTTACCTCGGAAAGAGTTGTTTGTAGTTTTTCAGTGTTCTGGACAAAGGTTTCATTGAAGGTTGACAAGTTTCTGGTCATTTCTACAAGTGCACCTGAAATGTCGGATGAAATGTTTGGCAATAATCTAGCTTGGATCCAATTGAGGAAATTATTCTTATTCTTTTCATGATTTGTTTTAGAATTCTTGGTTATGTGAGAACCCCAGGTTGTAAGCATCAAACCAGAAATACTTGATAACATTGCCAATGCAACTCCCCCTAGCAATGTCTCAATGCTATCTGCTCCAGAACTATTGTTTGAGTTTAAAAGGTCGTTTAATCCCCCCGTAAATACTAAAAAGCCTACCCCTATCAGTATGCCAAACATTGTTCCTGCCAGACCCAGATAAAGGGGCACTGGAATCTGAATTTGAATCTCTTCCTCCTTGGCATCGCAGTTCCTGTCAATAATATCTTTCATCAGGTGAAAATCACTGACGCCACCTCGATTGTTTTTAAGGTAATCATTTAAAGAAGATAGTATTTCATCCAGGATTGCATTGGAGTATTCTGATGAGATCTTCAAAGCCGGTTCTTTCAGAAGCTGAAATCCAGGTTCATTATCTGATGGAAAGATTCTGTTAAAAGCATCCAGTTTATTTCTATTACTACAGAAACTCGAAATCTGCCATGCTAAAATCCCAACAATTATTATAATAATGACAAAATAGTGCATACAATGTTAACCTAATTTTATTTCCACTGTTTCAACAACCTCCCAATAGTCTCCAATACGCTTAATTTTTCCGGGCCTGACATTTGTTACTGATTGAGCGTTTTGGTATCCCCCTTTAACTATGGTACAGATATCTTCGCTGAAAATCCTTTTAGCGATTGCTTCGGATTGATTCCCAAAGAATTCAAATTCAGCATTGTCACCACTTTCGTTTAATATCCTGAAAAAACTATTATCCGGTGTATTCTCAACTCTACTGAACTTTTTACCTGATTTGCCTTTAAGATACCGGTTAGAAGGTTTAGGCGGTTCGATTTTCTCCTCAGAAAGGACACCTGATGATAGCACAGAATTTTCTTCATTCAGACGGAGGCTCTGAATTACCCTTTCAGAAATAGCACTAATGTCTTTTTCTGTAAGACTATATGATTTAGCATTGATTATTCGGGTAAACTTTTCTTCGATTCTCCTGCTTTCCATGACAAGTTTTATAATATAATCTCTTGCTGTTCTCTTAACTAACAGAAAATAGATAGCTAGTATGGAAGCGAAAAATAAACCCAGGAGAGAGAAGACGATTAATTTGAAATTACTAATCGTCATTTGAGACTTAGTGTCCCTTGTATTTGTCTTCGGCCTTTTGTCTTGCTGTAGCGAGCCTTGTGTCTTTAATTCCGATTCTTCAACTGGTTTCGAAGTTTGTGTAGTTTGGTCTTTGACAGATACACTTTCAAAGGAGTTTTCGTTGTTCTTTTTGTTAAATGAGGTGCTTTTTGTTTTTATTTCATCAATTACTTTTTCAGCAGTACTACTTAAATCAACGCTGCCCCAATGAGTTGTGGTTAATGTATTAATTAAAGATTCATTATCATCAAATTCGTCAAATCGGGATATTCTTTCATTAATTCTTTTACTAAGTTCCAAGGCCGGGCTATTGTTAGCCAATAGAGATTCAAGTTTTTGAAAACTAATTATCGAGCTATAATTAGCCAAACTTACCCTTTCTAACTCTGGTTTTATTTTCTTCTCATATGTGTCTGTATAGTACGGTTTGGTTCTGTCATTTTTCTCAATGAATGCCTTGACATATCTGCAATTAGCAAAATTCACGAAAACTTCAAATTCTTCTTTTGTAATTGTTTTTTGGGCTTTAGTTAGTGTGGTGCATTGGAACACAATTATTATTGCTACGATTATTTGTCTCATTGGAAGGTTTCTTTTTAGTTGTCCATATTGTCATCACAGATTGCATCACTAAGGCTCTTCAGCATTCCGACAAGGGGATAAAAGAAAAGTGGTTCATCGATAATGTCTTCATTACGGACTTCTTTTTGTTTCAGCCGCCAACCGTTAATTGTATCTATTTCCAGATTTCTGAAGCACACGGTTTTTGCGGTTTCAATTGAAGTATTGTTTAGTTGGTATCCCTGTTGATTGAAGAATGGTAACATATCAAAAACCAATTGAATGAATATTTCTGCATTACTAACAGTTTTCTTTAAGTATTCTTCATTGATTACACTATATGTGTCGATTACACTATATGTGTCATCTGCGTTGTCACTGACTCTTTGAATGACTTTATTGGAACCATCGCTGTGCAACACAACAATCTTCTTCAGGATATCTACGTAACTTGGAGGTCTTTCTGTGAAAAAACCTCCCTTACAGGTTGCTTCTTTAGGATTTTGCTTATTTATTATTATTTCAATAGTTTTTGAATTGTATTTATTATTGTGTACTTTTTCAAAAATCAGTTTTGTGAAATCTTTCAGCAGGGCTAAATCATCTGTGAAAAACTGTATTACTCGTGAACCATTACCACTAAAGACAATTTTGTCAGGCACTGATAAACTCTTTGCGTTCATAAGTGTTGCCAGATGATAGATTATGGCAGAATAGAAGAATATGAAGGTAATTTGCTGTGTCGTATCATCAACCAGTTTCTTATTCAAATTGACATTCTCGGCAAGATTCTTGCCAGCTTTCCTAACTATTTTGTTTTCCTTGAGTGAAAAAAGAAAGGAGGCAATGTCAGCAGAACTCTTATTTACATACATGTCATCGAATATTTGAAACAATTCATTCTCTTCTGCTATTCTGGCTCTTAATTCATTTCTAATCTTTTGTTTGAATTGCCTTACAATGCCATTCTTAACACGATTGTTTTCAGAATACCCATCTCCAAAAATTGAGTTGGCTGCAAAACGAAATGATGTAATATAATCAACACCGCCCGTTGCTGAAATAACAATATCGGTAGTTCCTCCCCCGATATCGATGGTAACTAGATTGCTTGCATCACGATCCTTTATATAGAATTGAAATGGTGCGACTGATTCTGTTATTGAGAAAACATTACCTGGCTCTCCCCCAAAGTACGTTTTATATGCATCATCCCATACGGCTTTCAGATTATTAAACCTTTGCCTTTCCATACTTACCGGATAGAACCATATGATCTTAGTATCTTCAATTCTTCCGTTGCCAATAATCACTTTGTTGCGTAGTATGTACATAAGAGATTTAATGTATACCTCAACCTGCTTTTTGTAATTAGCATCATCAGACCACTTAAGGTTAGTTTCAGTCTTGTTGTATGGATAGTCCAGTCGTTTTTCATAAAGTTCATTTAAACTAGCCTTTCCAAATGGATAAACATCATTCCAAATTGTATTTTCGCCGTATGAAAGGGCTGTTCTCATCGGAAACCTGAACTCATCATCGGTATAAGCTGGGATGTATTCTTGATTAAATACTTCTTTCAAATAATCATCTCCTCCATGTAAACAATGAACTTGCTTTTCATCATTTCTGCCTTTCAATATGTCAAAGCACTTAATGTTTTGTTCATTATTAATCCTGTATTCGATATGTGAATTTGTTGTGCCAAAGTCAACTGCAAATGTAAACTTATCATTACCTGATTTTTTAGGCAATTGCGGAATTAGCAGACCACTGGTTCCATTGTAGGTAATTCTGATATAATCTATATTTGTCTCTTTAAGTGAATAATTCTTTAATTGGTAGTTATCTCCAAATGTTTCGTTGCGAACAGTATACCCCAAATCGGTTATGATTTCACTTCCAATCCTTCCAAATTCTACTTTAAATATGTCTTTATCCACATAATTACAGACCAATCCAAAGCGATAGATAGCAAGATTCTCTTTTTCAAATCTAATATTTGGAAAAAGTGCACAGTCGAAGTTCGATTCAGAAATCTCATTGTTAGTCGATCTATACCGTTTTTCGAAAGTTTGAGACTCAATTTGTAACCTTACATCAACTGCATTACCAGAGTCATTTATTCTTATATGATTTCTAAGGTCGATGACATTGAAGTGATTAAAGAATTCTTGTTTAATCGGCAACAAATACAAGCGCCTTCTGGTATCCGGCAAATTACCGTCGAAGAAACTATCTTTATCTATCTTGTATGGCAATCGAATTATTTTATCTTCAAATAAATCATTAACAGTTAGGTATGCTCTGATCGATGAAATGTTTTTACTCTTGTAAAGTGGTTTACCCAATACTTCAACGTCAGGAGACCTTAGCTCGCTAAATAATTCTTTTAATTTGTTATTAGCGTCAACGGTTAAGTTATCGATTTCCTGAACTCTCTCGATTAATGGTTTTTGTTTTTCCATATACTTTGCAAATTCATGAAAAGTATAGGTTGAAGCCCTTCCATCTGGTTGAATGATTCTTTCATTGTTAGCGGCATGCCATATATATAGGAAATTTTGAAATTCACGACTTCGCCTAAATAAGGGAACTAACCCACTAAAGACTTTATGACTATTGGGCAGTGTTATATCGATGTCGCTTAGGTCATTAGCAGAACTAAAGAATAGTGTTGACGGGGATGTAGAACCTATCATCTTACCAGATGATTTACATTTTAGAATATAAATACTTCTCGTTTTGTCAAAATTATATGTCTTGGCATCGTTTATTAAGAATGTTTCTAATGTCTTGCATAGCTGTGAATGTCCTACTTTAAGTTTTTCCAGGTCTTCCTTTATATTCCATTCGATTATTTCGACCTTTTCTCGCCATCTGTCGAATGTGAAGAATATTTCGGCTACATCAAGGGTGTCCGACACAATCTTCTGGTAAGCCATTAGCGCTTGATCGCCATGCTCTGCTACCTCCGCGAAGGCAGTCTTTACCAACGCAATTCTGGCAAAAGGAGAGGGAATAGATGTTGGCTGGTGCAACGAATGTTTATTTGAACTTTCAATAGCCCTTATTTCCATATCATCGTACATAATCGATTTGTCCCAATGCTTTATGGTATTAGACAGATTATGCTGTTGGCTATTGCCCTGTATGCGGAACGCAAATGTATTGTCAGACATTGCTTTCAGTTTTTATAGTTAATTAAATTCTCTGTCACTCTGTAAAATAGCTCAAGAAAGCTGTTCTCTGTTTCAAGTGCTCTATCAATCTCTGGAGCCAGTGAATTCAGCTCATTGTCCATTATCGCCCAGTTTTTATAAGGAAATCCTTTCTTTGTAGCGGACCCCATGTTGCCTTTGATGAAATCCATACAATTAGCAGATAATAGATTGAATGGTGAAAACTTTCGATTCTGATCCTCCATTTCAAGAAGCCATTCAAAATATCTGATTTGGATTGATTCCAACTTCTTAATTGCATCGACAGACCTGAATCCATCAGAGAAACGGTTACGGGCATATGGCTGATGTTTATATTCCTTCTTAAATATATCGTTCTTATTTATCTTCTCAACAATTAGTTCCTCTCTTCCATTAATATCTTTCTTAACCACTGTGTATCCCATGTACTTGGCAAAGAGCAAAAATCTCGAAAGAGGATTCACGATTAGTTTTCTGGTCTCATCTGCCAAATCACTGAATGTTATTTCTGACTTATCAGCATTTATCCCGAATTCTTTGTATGTTGTTTGGCTGATTCTATCCTCATTATCCCTATTAATATTTTCTGCAAGTTTTTCAGGATTTACAAAATCAAGTATGGCCATAGCTGCTGCCATTTCAACAAAATGAGCATTATTCTTCTGTAAATCACCACCTCTATGGTGTTCGTATGTTGTAGTTCGCTTGTCAGCAATATAATACATTGTGTCTATTCTCTTGTCTTCGGTCTTATAATATGATAAAGCAGCCCTTGTTTTATCAATAAAAGTATCTGAGTCAACCTGACTTTCCTCCACAGACTGACCAACTATAAAATATGGCAAGACAGAAATCGCACCAATTTGAGCTTTGTTTACCAAGCCCCAGTTTTGCAGATTTCTGCCATCAGCATCATTTACGTTAGGGGTTTGAACTATCTTCCGCAGAAGAGGAAAACCGCTGGCTCCAGTTCCTCCGAAAATTGAACTCACAATAAATATCTTATCCCCTTGCTTAAAATCATTGGCAAATGCTTCGAATACATTGCTGTTTTCAAACTGATTTAATACTACGCTACCAATATTTGGGTTGCCCTGGAAGCCCTCAGTCATATCTAATTTCAGAGTCTTTTCGGAGAATAACATATCTACAAGAGCCTTGTTTTCTGTGGTCATCGTATTTCTACCAATGAAATCTTCAAACCTTTGAGTGTTGTCTCTTAGCTGAAGACACAGATTTCCGGCAAGCAATGAAAACTTAGTCTTAAAAAACTTGTTTCTACCATTGGTCACACTTATTCTATTTACAGAGATGTAATCCTCAATCAACAGTTTGGTTCTGGATAAATCCTTATTGGACATGTCACGATCAATTATTACAGGGACAATTGTGTCAACTCCACAATCTACTCCTGCTGCCAGGAGCATTGTTAAAGATTTAAGTACCCTGGCGCCAGTACCACCTATTCCGAAAACATATAACTTGCTCATAATGTAAATAGATTATATTGTCAGATTCTTAAAAGCAGGGCGAATGTTTACAATTTCGGCTCCACCATTTAAATATGATAGACCAAAAAATGAAAAACATTGACGAAATAAAGAAGTTACTCAATCCAAATAGCCAACAGTCTCTTTTATAAATAAGATTCGAAATGATATTGCCATCAGAATCTCGGTAGTACATTAAACAATCTCCAATGTTCCCATTAAGAAAATCATTTATTGTCCATGCATAACCGATGACGAAATTAACGATTCCGGCTATAAACAATAACATCAGCCAATTCCACCACCTGTTGGTCCTTGGATGATTGAAGAAGAAGAGAGGCAAGTAATAATAAGCAAAAACGAAAACTAGCGAAACCCCAAGGGTTATAAGGCCGATGGAGTTAAAAAGATTCTTCCCTGAATAAACCTGGGTTTCACAATTATAGCCCCATAGGTATTCTGCTAAGTTTTGTCCGAATAAAGATTCGAACCAACAATAAATATTTCCTAATATTACTTCCATTTTACTTAATGTTAATTGATATATCAGTGTATATATTATTATTGAAAGTAAAAGCTTCATAAACCCCATGGATTTGATGCTTTATTCCAAAGGTTTTGCCTTCAATCGCAGTTAAACCTATTTCGTCATTTACTTCTTCCACCCATTGTGGAATTTGGCTTTTCAGCATAATAATTACAATTCCTTTGTGAACGTTATCAGCATTGAATTCAAAAGTATGGGTATACCCATGCGGATTGCTTACGGCATTTTTAATACTGAACTTATAGTTTGAATTATTTAAAGTATAATTATTAGGATCGAGCAAATAATCATCACTAAGTAAAAAGCGAGATAGGTTAGCATCTATTGCAAATTTGACCTTGCCGGTGCGTCTATCCTTTTTGAGTTTGGTTATCTCTGTTTTAGGATTCGATCTGTCTAATTTAAAATTTCCTGAACCTCTTTTTATTGCATAGTCAACCTTTCTGTTTCCCTTTATTATCGTAAAAAAATTCTCAACTCTCTTTTCAGTTCTATCAGGAATACTTGCAATTAATTGATTAATGTGTCTAAGATTCCCTATTACCCATATAAAGTATGGCCGAGATTCATTTATTATTGACGGGGCATCATATCTATTGAAATAGCGACCATTAAAATTTGAAGATAGTTTATAGATAACTACAGCTGTTTCTGAGTTACGAGCAAGATGACTAGCCATGTAGTCCCTAATCCTGATCTGCTGATTTTTTAGGTATTCCAGTGCATTTGCGTCTCTGCCAGGAGAAAACACACCATCAGTAACTAGAATGGAAATATCTTTTTCGCCAGTATTTAAAAGCACAGAATTAATTATGTTAGATATTTCAGTCACTCCTCGATTGCCTCCTCTTGCTCGAAAGGTATCTGGTTCTAGTCTTTCAATGAATTCGCTTAGGTCAGATTTAAATGGGATGATAATGCTGTTTATGTAAAAAAGATTTAAAGAATCAGTTATCCCTGTGATTCTTATATCAGTCAAATAACTGAATAATGTCTGCTCAAATTCGGTTACACCTTTTACATAACCATCCATACTTCCGGAGTTTTCTATGTAAACATTTATTGTTGGTCTATAAGAGTCGTCAATAGCCAGGGTTTTTTGATGATTCAGGACTTCGGAATTCTTATTCCTGTTTTCCAATTGACCACTATTACCACAAGACGCTTGAACTAGTACAAATATCGAAGCCAAAACAAAGAGCGGATTTCCATTCATCTTTATGGTATTTTATGGTTATTAATTCAGTTCCTGTTATGCTTAAAAAGGTCTAGTCCTTATAATATTTTGATATTATTGTAATGCTGCTGGTGTAATGGGTCATTTAAGTTTGTCTTCTTATGGTAAATATTGATAATCAATTCAGCGTAACACTTTCTTGACTCAAAGATTAATGTCAAGTATTCTTGCTTTCTATGATTTGCAGTAGTTCGATCATCAATACTTTATTAAGCTACTAAGAAGGTATTGAATTTCACAGTCTAGGCTAATCATGATTATGGGTTATTAAGTGTTACAAAAATAACAAAGTTTTCCTAATATCCAAATTTACACAGGCACATATCTGCTTCCTGGACAATATTTTACGTAGTTCTTGTCCGGGTTACGGAATTGTATTATAAAAAAGTGCAAGGCAAATGCAAGATAAACTTCGGGAGAATTAGTTCTTTGGAAAAACCATTCATGCCAGATCTCGTTGAATATTTTGGTATAGTCAGGTTTTAAACTTGCTTTTTATAGCCGTTTTATGTATGTTTATATGCATAAATCTTGACAAGCCATTATTCTCTTATATTATAGCATAACGTCTATTGTTTGTTAGCAGATAAAACAATCGGAGATGATCAGATACATTATTGCAGCAATATTGGTCGTCTTTTCAACGACTACCTACTGTTACTCCCAGTGTAAGGATTCCCGGGCCGAAAAAGTAGGCCAACATTGGATTGAATATGTGGTTAAAGAGTGTACTTCGACACCAAACCTGCTTAAGACGAGAGTTACCAAATGCGAGTACTCAAGAAAATTGAAGGATAATACTCCCGGTTGGAGAATATGGGTCACCGCAGAGTGGCAGGGCAGATATACAACTATGAAGTACAACCTTTCATTGTATATAGAAGAGTTACATCCTCCGAATAGCGAAAGCGGAACTACAACCATTTATTATACCGGTTATTCAAACACGCTGACATTCAGGTGTGTTGATCTCTCCGCCACAAAGCCGTTAACTCTTGAAGACGGCTCGGTGCATCATACTCCCTTCAGGGAGTTTTCTTACCTGGCGGTTAAAAAATGAGAAGGCTTTGGTTCATTTTAATGACCTCATCTGTTTTCCGTCGGATTTATTCAATCTATGCCTGAAGGTTGTGACACTGACTTTATTAAAACAGCAGGAATATATATAGATGATGCCAAAAGTTAATCATATTCTCTTTGTCTGCAGGCAGAATCAGATGCGAAGCAGAACTGCCGAGACAATATTTGGAGAAACGGAACATTATATCTGCCGGTCGGCAGGTCTTTCGAAGCATGCACCTGTACACCTTGACAAAAGTATTATTGATTGGGCAGACATTATTTTCGTGATGCAGGAAAAGCATAAAAGGTCGATTTGCAATTCTTTTCCATTGGAAGCGAGCATAAAAGCGATTATCGTCCTGGATATCGAGGATCATTATTACTTCATGGAGCCTGCGCTGGTTGAATTACTCGAGACCAAGGTGAGACCTTACCTCGATACCCTGAGTATATGATATTCCAATTTTTCCGGAAAGCTAAAGCTCCGATATTATAAATAGGACTAACAATGCTACCAATCCAGTAGTAATTCCGATACCATTGGCCCATTTAAGCTTGGTTTTGAATACGGTCCATTCGGGCTGAAAGAAATAGTCAGCAGGGGAGGTGACAATACCACCACTCAGATACCAGCCTATCAGAAAGCCAATAAATCCTATCAGAACAATAGCTCCAAGAAAAGCCTCTTCAACGAAGCCGATCGTAATGCCCAGGATCCAAAGAGCTATATTTGCAGTAAAGGTTAGTCCGGTTAAGATTCTCATAACTTGTATCTATCAATTGAAAGATAAATATAAGGATTTTGTGTTTCCAGGGGCGAGAGGGTTTAAACTACAGTTGTTTTTCAGTTTCAGACGAGCATGTTTTGTGAACCATTTGTTTGTTAAGGTTCTAATTCTTCATAAAGCAATCCCTGTTCGCTGATAAATTCCCGGAATTCATTCCATGCATTTTTATCATCCTCTTTTTCATAGCCTTTATACATCAGATCGAATAAGCCAGGATCAAACTCCAGTTTAAATGTATTGTCCTTGTAGATATGTATCACTAGATGAAATGTAAAATAGTCCTGCTCATCTTCATCCCAATCTATATCGTCAAGCTCTTCTTCCGTCAGGTCCATAAACCATGGAGCGGTGTAAACCCCTGTCCATTTTTCAGCCTTTTCATCATACTCAGAAACGAAGCTGTTGTCCTTTTTCCAGTCGCCGGAGTCGATCCAACTCTTGATTTCATCGAGTAACTCGTAGTTCATTGGGTTCATAGGGCGCTGTTTTGTTTTGGGGTTTGAGAGTATTCCAGACGAATCTTTTCTACCAATTACTCGATTAGGTTATATCTTGTTGCTTATAAGGTTTGGAATTGTCCATCTGCTTTTTCTTCTTATTAAGTCGGTTTAGGAACTCTTTTCTTAGCCTGGTTTCTTGTTGAATCAGATTCTCAATAAACCGGTTAAGATAACCAGGGTCGGAATGCATTTTAAAGATTTCCCTTTTGTTATAATCAACAAATCTATGATGCCTCTCAAACGGTAGTGGGTTAAACCATGCAAAATAATAGGGGCTTGAACGGATCTGACTATCTATTCCTTTCATAATTTCCCCGAGTTTAATACCGATCTCAGAATTACTAATGTTTTCACTGCCTTTAAAAGCCTGGTAACCAAAATAAACCCCGTCTTCGTCCTCGCCCCATACAACTTTTATTGAAATATCATTGTCAGAAAAAACGGTTTGAGAAGGGAATAGGGCTTTAAACAGTTTCTCGAACTCGGCTTTGGTTTCGATTACTGTTATTTGTATTACGCTTGAACAATCCTCTATCGAATCAATATAATCCAGATTATTGAAGATTAGTTTCTTTATTTCATCCTTCATTTTTTCTCTTGTTGTTTGTTTCGTTAATTGTTTTAGTAGGTTACTATATTGAACAATCGTTTCCCTTATTATCGGAAGAGATACTGCCTCTTTCTTGCATTCTTCAAGCCATCCAATGATGTCATGGTTGTAAGAAATAACCCGACAATGCTTTTCAGGTATTTCGCCATTTGTAGAATAATCGGAAGGTTCGTATCCATACAGAGTCAGATAGAACAAATGTGCTTTTCTGTCAAAATTGTAGTATCGTAGCAATTGATTCTTTTGGTCACCAGCATAGATCTTGTTTTCGATTATTATGTGTTTTTTGTTTTGGTCTCTTATTAAAATGTCAATTCGCCCACCTTCTGTGTAATCTGAGTTAATGAATCCAATATACTTTTCATATTCAGCAATAGCTGTTTTGGTGTCAAAATCAGTTATTCCCTGCTGGTTGACAAAGACTCTGAGAAATAGGTCTGACTGGCCATGTGACCCTAATGGATTTAAGAAGTCCGACAGTATGGCAGAATGAAGTCTAACTTCCGCCGACTGTAGTCCAATTGTCCTAAAAATATTATACTCCTCGCCTGTTAAACGGGCTATTTCTCGATAATGTTTGGAAATATGTCCAACATTCTCCAATAATGTTTTTATATCCCTTACCTTCATATATTGTGATTACTCTTTTCCATAACAACAACCTGGTTCTCACTAATGTCTGGTTTCTTCTTTATCAACCCTAGTTTGCGTGATTTATTTATCAGATAAGGTTGCCAAATTAAGTTTGGCTTATTTTATTAATCCCCTAATTGGTTGACCTTCACAAAAAATTAATAAGACGAATAGGCAAAAACATTCAAATAAACGACCACTTGACAAGAACTATTCAATTACTACTGCTGGAACTGTTCTTTGTATTCCCATGTTCGTTTTATATTGATATGTTCCTATTTGTATTGCGCACTTACCGGCAGGAACAGGTATTTTTTGCCCATCATAGTAAGATTTATCTTCATAATTTACTAGCAAAACAAGCGTCTCATTGGGTAATTTACCAAACTTAGCCAAGGCAGTATTTGGTTTTATAGTATGAAAAATCTCTAATTCAGTTCTGGTTATACACTCTCCCTTTTCAGCAAACAAATTAAGTCCAACGAGATTATCATTTGAATCTTGTACTGTGTAAATAGCGAATAGCACCAGTACTGTCGTTAAAACTCCTACAATAAAGCCACCTATAAATTTCATGATCAGATAGTTTTGAGTCCTTTCGGCAGGTTTGTATTATTTTCAATAATATTCGATCTTCTGATACCTCATTATCTTCTTTATTTCTCCATGGTTCTATCCTTTCTTTACCTATTGGTCAGAGAAGGTAGATAGCGATTGGTAGTCAGCTAACAATTTTCATCTTGCCCTTTGGCTTAAACAATCAAATATAGTATAAGGAGTCGTTAGAAGCAAGTATTTCTGGGAGGGAATAAACAGACGTAATGGTATAATGTCGTAATGGCATAAATAACGGGCGTATGATGTCATAGAAAGGCATAAAAGGCGTAGCTAAGAGGCTGGGTTTAGGCGTTGGTGGAGGGTGTTGATTTTGTTAATGCGGACCTGGGAGTAGGTTTTGTAGGCTATGTCGATATATTCGAACAAGAGAAGGGCTTTGCGGGTGTAGGCCAGGGTGGATTCTGTGTCGCTGCGGGCGAGCGATAGCTCGGCTTCGGCGTAAAAGAGCTCAGCCAGTATCTCAAGATGTCCGTTGGTGTAATTATGTTCCTTAAGGAGCTTGTTTGTAAGCTCGCTCTCGGGGATGTTCCGGAAGAAGACTGCGTCCTGCTTGAGCATGTCATAGTAGATCTGGCTCAGGTTCTCTGATGCCTTGTTGTACTCGCCTTTCCTGATGAGTCCGAGGATTGCTGCTATCAGCTCACCGAGCATTTCGATCATGCGTAATATGTAGTCTCTCTGTATCATGGGTTGAAGTTAAGACATAATGACGTAATGTCGTAGTGGCATAAATAAATGGCGTATAGGGCATAAAAGGCATAAATGGCGTAAAAGAAAGCGTGTTGAAGGGGGTATAGGACATACCTAAGAGGGTGGGTTTATGCGTTGGCGGAGAGACGGGGGACTAATCCGTTTTATTGAGCTGGAAGTTAACCGTAATCGTGAATCTTACTTTGGCAGGGTTTTCTCCCTTAAACCCCGGTCTCCAGAGCGGGGCGCTGGAAACGGCATCAATAGCAGCTGAGTTGAGTATACTGTATTTTCCGGAGATTATCTCGACACTTTCAACCAACCCGAATTCATCCACGATA
>Ga0116204_1000951_pt1 | contig 16447 bp, 17 predicted proteins | sample LakKivwa52mmetaG_FD_94481 | JGI IMG/M metagenome (GOLD analysis project Ga0116204, IMG submission 94481) | Anoxic lake water microbial communities from Lake Kivu, Rwanda to study Microbial Dark Matter (Phase II) - Lake Kivu water 52m metaG | ecosystem: Environmental > Aquatic > Freshwater > Lake...
ACGCCGGGGATGTTGAACCAGAAACCAATCCAGGTCACTTTGAATTCCAGGTCGGCGGGGTCTTTGCCGCGATATTTTTCCCAGCAGTATTTGGCGCCCAGGTACGAAGCGGCGGTGTAACGGCGGGTTTCTTCATTGATCAGCGGGCCAACATAACCGATTTTGCCGGTTTCGGTGGTCATGGCGGCGGCGCAGCCGGAGATGGCTTTGCCGTATTCCATGTTAACCATGATGTTGCCGAGATTGGGCAGGCCTTTGTAGGCTGCGCCTTCTTCCCAGGCCGAATCGCCGGAAGCGTGGATGACGATTACTTCAGGGTGTGATTTGGCAAATTCAAGCGCGCCATCTTTCATATCGTCTGAGTTGAAGATGATCAGTTTGGCGCCCTGGGAGGCCAGTTCTTCAGCCAATTGGGCCGGGGTGGTGCCGGCGCGGTCGGCGGGGTTGACTTTGTCGATGTAAATCAGTTTTGTGCCGGGCACATTTTTCTCGACATATTCGCCGCCTTCGTGATGAGCCTGGCTCCAGCCACGGTCATTGTACGGGCCGACATGCAACATACCGAAGATGAAAGGCTCATCGGATGCTGCGGGGGCAGCAGGTTCGGTAGTGGGCGCAGCGGGCTGGGGCGCGGCGGTTTCGGCGGCGGGTTGCGTGCCGCAAGCTGCCAGGACAAGTGCAAATACCATCATCAGCATGGTAAGGCGAAACAGTTTCTTTTGCATAGTGATACTCCTCCGGGGTTTAGTGACTTTCTAAAGAATAGACTTGGATAGATTAGCGAACTGTCGAACGTCTCGGCTGCCTCCTTCCTACCCTCGCGCCGGGCAGGTGCGAAAATTTGTCAGACAACTTCAAATCCCCTTGATGATACGGAAATTTGCAGACAAATTCCAATGCCATTTTTCATCAGATCTCCAGTCAAATGGCATAATTTCGTTGCCTGCCTGCCTGGCGCGACGCGCGGCCATTTGCTCATCTTTACGTACTTGCATCGAACACGCAAATCCTGTAGCGCGGCATTTATATCGCTACTCTGGAGAGCGGCAGGAATGCAACACTACAACAATATTAGCACAAAAAATAGCAGCGTAGCAAGGATTCAGACAAATTGAGATAAGGAATTTGACGCTACTTTGACACTCGGCTGAGCAAGAAAATCTGGTTTTTCGTCGTCAGGCACTACTTTTTTGCCTCTTTTGCGATTTTTGCCGCATCCGAGAAGGCAGTTTTGCCAGATTTGCGTCAAAACCAGTACCGAAATGGCACGATATTGCTTATCTCAATTTGTTTGGCAAGGATTCAACTGCGATTGAGCAAAACCAGCGTTTCTTGCGGCCCGCCCAGGTATTCCGCGCCGCTTTTGGTCACGAGCACATCTTCTTCCAGCCCGATGTATCCATAACCCGGCACGGCCAGCCCCGGCTCGATGGTAAACACATTGCCCGCCTCCACCCGCTGGCGGGGCGACTCGCCGTATTTTTCCCATTCCGGGCCGAGCATCGCGCCGCCGTCGTGTGCCACGCGACCCAACTGATGCCCGGTTCCATACATGTACTCTGGATACCCGGCCTCCATCACGGTTTTGCGGGCGGCGGCGTCCGCTTCCTTGCCCATTACGCCCGGTTTGAGCGCGGCGCGGCAGGCTTCGACCGCCCGGCGGACTGTCTCGAAGCCGCGTTTGACTTCGGGGGGCGCATCCATTTCGCCGGGACGCAAGACGTAAGCCATGCGCTGGATATCGGAGCAGTAGTCTTCAAATTTCACGCCAAAGTCGAAGTGCAGCAAATGCCCGGGCTGGATTTGGATATCTGTCGGCCCGGCATGTCCGACCGGGGAGTCTGGCCCGCTGTTGACGGCGGGGTTCGACTCTTGCGGCCAGGCGAAGCCGACGCCTGTTTCTGCCATTCGGGCTTGCATGAACGCTCCAACTTCTTTCTCCGTCATCCCCACCCGGATATATTCAAAAGTCCGGGCAAAAATCTGCTCTGTGATTTCCACCGCCCGGCGAATTTTCTCCGTTTCGGCGGGAGTTTTGCGGCCTCGCAAGGCGCTAATCACGCCCTCGGCGCTGACCAGCCTATCAGCATAGACTGTGCCTTTGAGATATTCCTGTAACTTGAGATACATGGCGTGGGTCAACCCGTCGGCGTGGACGTTGTTGTGGCTGAAGTTGACGGCCACCTGGCGGGGTTGGAGCCGCGCCAGCGTCTCGCGCAGGATACCGCTGACGGCGGTATCGTACAGAATGACCTCGCTGTACACATCCAGGCGGCTGATGGCCTCCGCCTCGAAGCGTCCCACGATGGCAATTTTGTCTCCGTTGCGGGTAAGCATCAAGGCGCTTTCCCAGGTCAGGTCGCCGGGGCCAATCAGGAAGTCGAGAACCGGGTCGCGCACCCCCGAGGTCTCGCGCGCGAAGGTCAGCCACAGGTCGATGTCTTGCTCTTTCAGAATGCTGATGGCTTGCTGGGTTTTTTCTTGAATCAGGGTCATGGGAACTCCTTGCGTATGGAGTGCGGAAGCTTGCTTCCGCGATTTTTTATGCGTTCTCTTGCGCCATCTTGCGCGGGTTTTTGACCAGGAAAATCATCATCAGGGTTACAATCACGCCGCCGATGGCCGAGAGCATAAAGGTGGTCTGGTAGCCAAACGAATCGGCAATCCAGCCGCCCAGGATGGGGGCCAGGATGGTGAACGGCGCGACCAGGGTGTTTGACATGCCGATATACATGGGACGCTCGGCTTCGGTGCCAAATTCTACCACCAGCACCATTCCAATCGTCCAGTAGGCCACATTCGCCAATGCGGAGATGATGAAGATGAGATAAAACCATTCCAGCGCGGGCGCGGCCCAGGCCAGCAGGGAACTGAGCGCTACTGAAACCATGCCTACTACCAGCATTTTCTTGTGTCCGACCCGGTCGCTCAACCAGCCCATTCCGGCGTTGGCAATCGTCATGGCGATGGTCATCGTGGCGGTCAGGTATCCGGCGGTGATGGTATCCATGTTGAACTGGCGCAGGGCGTAAACGATATAAAAGGCAAATCCCATCGTGGCGAACTGATAGAGGATGCGGACGGCCATGAACGCGGCGAAGTTCCGGTCGCGGCGCAGGATGTTCCCTATGCCTTTGAAGACCGAAGCCTGAGATTGGGAAATATCCTTGTCATAATCATTCAATTCGCGGGTAAAAGCCAGCGCGCCCATCGAAGCCCAGTAGCCGAGCGAGGCAATCAAGAAACAGAGCGCATAGTCGAGCGGACTGTCGAGCAGGTCGAGCAGGTAACCGGCCAGCACCGCTGCGCCGCTGATGACGATGTTCGCTACTGCCGCCTGCGCGCCGAAGAAAGACCCGCGCGCCTCGGTGGGGATGATTTTGGCAATCATGCTCTGCCAGGGGTTGGCGGTAAAGCCTGAGCCAAGCCCCTGCCAGATGAGCAGGAGAAAGGTGAGGGGCAGGATGATTCTGGCTCCCAGTTCAGGTAAAAGCCAGGCTGCCAGCGCCAATCCCATAAACGGCAGCCGCTCTTGGACGGTCATCATCATCACCATTGGCTTATAGCGGCGCAGGCGTGAAACCTGGTTGGCGGTGAAGAGCTGTGGTAACTGCCAGCCAACGGCGTGGATGGCGGGTATCAGGCCAATCAGGATGGCCGAATCGGTCATCTGGCTGACGAAAAGCGGGATGATGGTGCCAAACGAACTGAATCCCCAGCCGAAACCGAAAAAAGCGGCATCCAACATGCCGATAAAGACGTTAAATCGCAGGTTTTTTTGGATGAAGTTTTGCAGGACGGTCATACTATGATTCTATTTTCCAATGTTTTACGGCGCGAAGAAGGTGGTGGCAATGAAAAAACCCGCCAGACACAGCCCAGGTTGGATAATTGCGGCCAGGAGGACGCCAAGGGTTCCGCCTTGCCACAACGGACGGGAGAATCGTTCTGCCAGGATTTTTGCGACGAAACCGGCTGCCAGGCTCATGACCAGCATTCCGCTGCCCAGGCAAAGCAGGAACACCGTGACCATCGGGTCGGTGTTCCCCATATAGCCATTGGCGGCGACCATCGCGCCGAAAATTTCCAACACTGCCAGCGGGGTGAGTGCCAGGAGCGTAACAACCACCACAATCCACCACATTTGATGTTTCCTTTGGAGTACAGGAGCTTGCTCCTGTACCGAACTCGCTCGCGCGCAGGCTGCACGGCAAGCCTTTTTTCGGACGGCAAGCCGTCCGAGTCCATAACGCGCTGAGTATAGCAAACAAGCCGGGTTTTGTGACAGCCTCTTGACAAACCTTGTAAAATTGCCTAGAATAAAAACGAACGTTCGTTCATTTTGGAGCGATAATGACCCCTGAAGAATTCGCCAGCAAAGGCGAACGCACCCGCCAGGCCATCCTGGATGCCGCTTACGACCTGTTCCTGAACCAGGGCTATTCAGCCACCTCCGTGCGCCAGGTTGCCCAACGCGCGGGGATTGCCCTGGGTGGCATCTATAATCACTTTGCCAGCAAAGATGAGATTTTCCAGGCGCTGGTCATCGAAAAACATCCTTACCTGCAAATCCTGCCTCTGCTGCAAAGCGCGCCGGGCGAGACGGCTGAAGAATTCGTGCGCAACGCTGCCCGGCTGGTGCAGGAGGAAATGGGGCAGCGGCCCGGTTTTATCAAATTGATGTTCATCGAAATCGTCGAGTTCGAAGGCCGGCACTTCCCAAAGGTATTGGAAGCGATTTTCCCGTTGGCTTTTCCTTTAGTTCAACGTTTCATTGCCTCGGGGACAGGCGTGCGCCAGGACATTCCCACCCCCAGGCTGATTCGCGCTTTCATGGGCAATATTATGGCATATTACCTGACCGATTTCCTGGTGAATGACGCCTCCGTACCGTCTGGCATCAGTGACATGCGCCTGGAAGATTTTATGGAGATTTTCATGCACGGCATTCTGGAATGCAGAAATCAGAATGCAGAACAATGAATTTCAACCACCGACGAATATCGAATAACGAGTAACGAATATGAACTCTCGCCTGTCCTCCATCATCCGCAAAGAATTCATCCAGATTTTCCGCGACCGGCGCACGCTGATGTTGATCCTGGTCATTCCCATCATGCAGTTGTTTTTGCTTGGGTATGCCGCCACCAACGATGTGCGCAATGTGCCGTTGGCAGTTTATGACCAGAGCAAGAGCGTCGAATCGCGCGCCCTGCTCGACGCCTACCGCGCCGCTGATTATTTTGCCCTGGCCTACGACGCCGGTTCGGAAGCCGAACTCCAGCGGCTCATCGAAACTGGGCAGGCCAATGCCGCCCTCATCATCCCGCCCGATTACGCCAACCGCCTCAAAGCGGGCGACGCCCAGGTCATGTTCATCCTCGACGGCTCCGACCCGACGGTGGCCTCCACCGCGCTTTCCGCGGCGCAACTGATTGGGCAGGGCCACGCCACCACCATCCTGGCCGAAAAAGTGGCCCGTTCCGGTCTGGCGCTCAAGCTCCAGCCGCCGGTCGAGGTGCGCACCACCGTCTGGTACAACCCGGACTTAATCTCTGCTCACTTTATGATTCCCGGTGTGATTGGCATGATTCTGTACGCCATCACCGCCATTCTCACCGCCTCGGCAGTCGTCCGCGAGCGTGAGCGCGGCACCATCGAACAGCTCATCGTCACCCCCATCCGCCCCTGGGAACTCGTCATCGGCAAAATCATGCCCTACACCATCCTGGCCCTGTTCGACACCCTGACCGTCCTGTTTGTCGGACACTGGTGGTTTGGCGTCCCGATTCGCGGCTCGCTCACGCTCATCATCGGCGTCTCGGCCATTTTCCTGCTCTCCGGCCTGGGCGTTGGTCTGTTCGCCTCCACCATCGCCAATACCCAGCAAGAATCGATGCTCACCGTCTGGATGACCTTGCTTCCCAGCATTTTCCTCTCCGGCTTCTTCTTCCCGCTCGAAGCTATGCCCCAAATCCTGCAATGGATTTCCTACGCCATGCCCTTGCGCTACTATTTGAGCATTATCCGCGTCCTCCTGCTCAAAGGCGTTGGCCTCGAAAGCATCATCCCCGATTTCATTGCCCTGACCATTTTCGGTCTGGTCATCATGACCGCTGCCGCGTTGCGCTTTCGTAAACGTCTCGACTGAATATTGGGTGATTTCCTGATTTAGAGATTGAGTAATTTTGACCTGCCCGCCCCAATCACTAAATCACCAAATCGCGCCATCACAAAATGGAGTTAATATGTCTCACAACCGCCCCCCCGTTCCCGTCATCATCATCATCCTGCTTGCCATTCTTGGCGCAGCCGCCTACTTCCTGTGGCCGCAGTTCCAGCCTGTTGCAGAAACCGGCCTGACTGCCTCCGGCACCGTCGAAACGGTCCAAACCTCCATCGCGCCCGAACTTGCCGGGAAAGTGCTGGCTGTGCTGGTGGATGAAGGGGATTCGGTCTCTGCCGGGGATATTCTCTTGCGCCTCGACCCATCCCTGCTCGAAGCGCAGCGCGCCCTCGCCGCCGCCGGCCTGGATACCGCCAAATCGGCAGTGTCCACCGCCGAGGCCGTCGCCGCATCCGCGCGGGCGCAACTTGACCTGACCGCGCAGGCCGCCCTGACCGAAGAAGCCGCCCTGCGCGCCGCCGACTGGACATTGAGTAACCCGCCCGACTTCAACCAGCCCTCCTGGTACTTCACCCGCGCCGAGCAGTTAACCGCCGCCGAAGCCGAATCGGCTGCTGGGCAAGACGCGCTCAAAAAAGCCGAGGAACGCCTCAAGTTCTACGAACAGAAAGCTGTCACTGCCGATTTTCTCGCTGCTGAGCAGGAACTCTCCACCGCCCGCGCCGCCTACCAGGTGGCGCAGGATGTATTGAACAGCACCACTGGCGCCGACCAGGAATTGCGCGACACCGCTCAAACCCGTTTCGATGACGCCAAAGCCGACCTGGAAGACGCCCAGAAAGAATACGACGACGCCTTAACCACCGAAGGCGCCGACGACATTCTGACTGCCCGCGCCGAGCTGCGCGTGGCCCAGGAACGCGCCGCCCGCGCCGCCGACCGCCTGCGCGCCCTGCAAACCGGGCTAAACTCTCCCAAAGTCCAGGCCGCTCAAAAATCTGTCGAACAGGCTGAAGCCGCCGTCCGGCAGGCTCAAACCGCCGTCAGCCAGGCCGAAGCCAATCTGGCGCTGCTCGATGCCCAGATTCGGAAACTGACGATTATTTCCCCCGTCGATGGCATACTCCTGACCCGCAGCATCCAGCCCGGCGAGGTGGTCAGCCCTGGTTCTGTCGCCCTCATCCTTGCCAACCTGTCTGACCTGACCCTGACGGTTTACATCCCCGAAGACCGCTATGGCGAAGTCGCGCTCGGCCAAACTGTCAGCGTCACCGTCGACTCCTTCCCTGGCGAAACCTTTTCTGCCACAGTCGTTCATATTTCCAACCGGGCCGAATTTACTCCCCGCAACGTCCAAACTGTCGAAGGCCGCAAAACGACTGTTTTCGCCGTCAAGCTGCGCCTGGATGACCCACAGGGTAAGTTGAAGCCCGGGATGCCGGCGGATGTGACGTTCCAGTAATCAGTCATCAGTGACCAGTGACCAGTCTGAAAGGCATTTACTATGGGCATTGCCACCTTCGATTGGACCAAAATCAAGCACATTCAAAAAATCCACCGCTTCCTGTATGCCATTGGGCTGGGGCCAGTCATCGGGCGGATCATCCTGCTGTTGACCACCACCGGGCGCAAGAGCGGCCAGCCGCGCGTGACGCCGCTCCAGTACGAAGAAATTCATGGCGAGTATTATCTCGGCGCGGCGCGCGGATTGAAAGCAGATTGGGTGCGTAACATCCAGGCCAATCCCGATGTCAGCCTGCGTGTAGGAAGTAAAAGATTACATGGGGAGGCTGAAATCATCACCGACCCGGTTCGCATGGCTGATTTCATCGAAATTCGTTTGCAGCGCCATCCAATCATGATTGGTCTGATTATGAAACTGGCGCATGGCCTGCCCCAACATCCCAGCCGTGAACAATTGGAACGCATGGCTGCCAGTGAAGCTTTGGTGATTATTCATCCGCAAAAGTGAGTTTGTATGGCTTTGATTGAAGCAGTTCATTTGAGAAAAACATTCGGCCACCTGGCAGCGGTTGATGATCTGAGCCTGAGCATCGAGCCGGGTCAAATCTACGGCCTGGTCGGCGCGGATGGGGCCGGGAAGACGACCACCATGCGGCTGATTTGTGGCGCGCTGCGGCCCGATTTTGGCGAAGTGAGCGTTTGCGGGTACGATATCCGCAAGCAGACCGAGCAGGCGCGTGGGCAAATCGGCTATCTCTCCCAGCGTTTTTCGATGTACGAAGACCTGACCGTGCTGGAGAATATCCGCTTTTTTGCCGAAGTGCGCGGCCTGAAAGCGGATGAGTGGTACCCACGCTCGATGGAAATCCTCGAATTTGTCGGCCTGGCCGCTTTCAAAGACCGTTTTGCCGGGATGCTTTCGGGCGGCATGAAACAAAAGCTAGGCCTGGCCTCGGCCCTGGTCACCCGCCCCAGCGTTTTGCTGCTCGACGAACCCACCACTGGCGTCGACCCGGTTACCCGGCAAGATTTTTGGCAATTAATCATCCGCTTGGTCAGCCAACCCCATTTACCGAATCCCGAATTATCGAACATCGAATCACGCGTATTCGTTCTCATCTCCACCCCCTACATGGACGAAGCTGCCCGCTGTCACCGGGTTGGGTTCGTGAAAAAAGGCCGCCTCGTCGCTGAGGGTACGCCGGGGCAATTGCGCGCCATGCTTGATGGGCGTATTTTGGAACTGCGCGGCAGCCCGCTGGCCGAAATCCGTCATCATGTGGCGGAAGTCCCCGGCGTCGAAAATGTCCAGGCATTTGGCGACCGGCTGCACCTGCGAGTGGAATCAGGCCAGGCTGACAGTGTGATGAAGGTACTCCCGGCCCAACTCCAGCCGATGGGTTTCTCCATCGAATCCCTGCGCCCCCTGCCCCCGACGTTGGAAGATGTTTTTATTGCGCTTTCGCATGATGAGTAAGGCGGAATAAATTCCGCCTCACCCGCAGGAGAACCATGATTACCCTCGACCTTTCCACCCTGGTTGACCGTCCGGTACAGGACATTTTCGATTTCCTTTCCAATCCGCTCAACCTGCCCAGGTGGCAGAAGATGATTGCCAGCATCGAACAAATCACACCCGGAAGCCCGGCAGTCGGCGCAAAATATCGGGTTTCTGCCGCAGTATTGGGGCGAAAAATCGACGGGGAGATGCAAATCACGACCTTTGAACCGCCCCACAGGGTTGGCTTTGTCAACCAATCTGGCCCGCTGCGGGTCAACATCACCGTTACCCTCAAGCCGGTTGGCAGTGGCGCGAAAATTTCCCTGCGCGCCGAGGGCAACCCGGCGGGCGTCTTTGCCCTGGCCGAAGGCATCCTGGCTGGCAAGCTTAAAAGCGAAATGGAAGCCAACCTGGCGCGGTTGAAAGCAGTCCTGGAAGCAGGCGCATAGATAGCCCTGTGCCGAATATCGAATAACCAATCTCGGAGTCTCCCATGCCCCTACCCGTCATCTATGTCGATGAACTGACCCGCAAATTTGGCGATTTCACGGCGGTTGACCATGTCTCGTTCGAGGTCAATGCTGGTGAAATCGTGGGCTACCTCGGCCCGAACGGATGCGGCAAAACGACCACGATTCGGATGCTGTTGGGGCTGCTGGCTCCTACTTCGGGCAGCGCCACCGTGCTGGGCTTCGATTCCTTCCGTCAAACCGAAGAAGTGCGGGCGCGGGCTGGCTATATGTCGCAGAAATTTGCAATTTACGATGACCTGACGGTTACGGAGAACCTGAAATTCTACGCCGGGGTCTACGGAATCAACAACCCGGTCCGGATTCAGGAAACGCTGGCGCATGTCGGCTTGACCGGGCACGCAAGCGCCCTGACCCGCGACCTGTCTGCCGGTTGGCGGCAGCGCCTGGCCCTGGGCATTGCCCTCGTCCATCAGCCGAAACTGCTTTTTTTGGATGAACCCACCTCAGGCGTTGACCCAAACGCTCGCCGCGCCTTCTGGGACCTGATTTACGACCTGGCCGCCGAGGGCGTCACCATCCTCGTCACGACCCACTACATGGACGAAGCCGAATACTGTCACCGGGTCGGGATGATGCGTGACGGCAGGCTGCTGGCGATGGATACGCCGCTGGCGCTCAAGGAGCGTTACATCTCCAGGGATGTTTACGAAATCTACGCCGAACCGCTGTTGGCCGGGCTGGGGGCATTGGAGCAAACCTCTGGCGTGTTGCGCGCTGTTTTGGCGGGAGACCACCTGCGGGTGATTGTCGAAAAAGGTTTGGGCGAAAAGACGCTCAAAAAAGCGCTGGATGCGGCGGGTGTGAGCGTTGCTTCCATCCAAAAAGGCGAGCCAACGCTGGAGGATGTCTTTTTGGCCCTGGCGAAAGAATAAAAAAAACCGGATGGGCCGCCATCCGGTTTTTTCGTGGCTTAGAAGTTGATTTCGAGCGTGGCGATGGTTTCATCGAGCCAACGCAGGTAGGTTTCCTCGGTCATTTCGCCGAAACGGCGGGTGGCCTCCCACAACAGGGCATCCCTACGCAGGGCCGGGACTTTTTCGACGGTTTGGGCGATTCTCTCGGCGGTTTCGTTCTGGAACTGGTCGACCAGCTTTTGGTGCAGCCCGCGCTGGAGGTGGAGTTGGGCCAGGATGGCTTCTTTTCCTATTTGGGCAGAGAAAAACAGTTTGAGCAGCAGCGTATCTTTGTATTGATCGATCTCGGTAAAGGGCACGCGCAGCCAATCGGTCAGCGCCTGTTGGCCGCTTTCGGTGATGGTGTAGACGCGCCGGTCGGGGCGGCCTTCTTGTGGGATGGCCTTAGATGAAATCAGGCCTTCCTTTTCTAGCGATTTCAGCGTGACATAAATCTGGCTCAGTTCGGCGTGCCAGAAGTTGGCGGTTGAACGGTCGGTGAACTGTTTCAGGTCGTAGCCACTCATCGGATGATAATTAAGCGCGCCCAGGATGACATATTTAAGCATGATTGCCTTCTGTGCTTGATTGCAGGCGTGTTCGATAAAGCCACAAACCAACCGCGCCATTCAAAACAATCACCAATAGTCCAAATAGCGCCGGGGCAAAAATCAACCCGCCCAGCGGACTGGAAAACTGGAAAAATTTCTCAGTTGCCAGGACATCGAAAAAGACGTTGGCGCTGGTGTGAATCAGTACAGCCGGCCAGACTGAGTTGGCGCGCAGTCGTAATTCTCCATAGAGCACGGCTGTGGGCAAGATACCGATGGCGCTGAGCGCCAGGAAGCCGCCGAGACTCAAGGAGGTTGCGCTTTGCAGCACATCAGGCGGGAGCAGGAACAGGTAGTAAGGCAGATGCCAGCTAAACCAGATTACCCCGACCAGCAGGTGGCCGACCAACTGGTTTTTCAGCAGCAACTGCACTTTGGGTGTCAGGTAGCCACGCCAGGCAAATTCCTCGAAAATATTTTTGAAAAAACTGGGGATGAATGCTGCCAGAAGCGCCTGACCGATCAGCGCCAGTTTGGTGGCAGAAAGGTCCGGGATCGTCGTTGCCCCGAAAATGACTCCCAGTAGCAGGAGCAAGAGCATACTGGCTGGGTGAAAGAGAAAGGCGAACAGGTACCATTTTCCGTTGCCTTTGAAGGCCGGTTTCAACCCAAAATCTTTCCAATCCTTGCCAATCAGCCGGAGCAGCAGGAGCGTTGCCAGGGGAGTAATCAAGAACAGCAGCCAGCCCAGGCTTTGCTGCTGGTCGTGCGGGTCGTTCCCGGCCTGGAAGTCGAGCCAGACTCCCAGCCAGGGTACCAAAATGATGCTGATGGTGAAAATAATCAGATTGCGGATAGTTTTGGAATTGCTTCCTGTTTTGTCAGCCATAAACGCCTCTCTTTTGAATTTATTATATATAAATCTTTATATATAATAAATTTTTTCAGGAGATTTGTCAAGCTGAATACCGGGGGATTTTTATGTCACTAAATATTTCTCGACCAACCGGCGCGCGGTCGGCTCGTCGAGAATCAGTTCGCGCATCAGGCGGCCTTTTAGCGCCGCGTGCAGCCCCCGCACTTTGGATAGCCCCGAAACGACGCAAATCCCGTTTTTTTGCTGGAACAGTTCCAGCCCGAGGCCGCTCGATCGGGCGTTGAGCGGAATCCGGTCGAAGCTGCCATCCTCGCGGAAAAAGACCGTCGCAATATCCCCGGCAATGTGCTGTCGCTCCAATTCCAGGTAATCTTTTGCTTCCAGGTAGCCGCCGCTGTAAACGTGGCTCGGTATCCCGGCATTGACCGCGCCGATGCTGTAGAGCAGCAGGTCGGCTTTTTGTTGCAAATCGAGCAGTCGGCGGATGCTGCCTTCCTTCCACAGGGCGTTTTTGGTTTCAGCATAATCGAAAAAGGTCGGCACAGGGAACAGGTGGGCGGGCGCGCCGAAATTCTGCGAGAAACGCATCATGATTTCGCTGGCGTAATCGATGCCGGTTGTTTGGGTGTTGCCCGCGCCGTTCAACTGGACAATCTGCGAGTTGTAGGTTGGCTTGGGTTGCAGGTATTTGGAAATTGCGCTGGTGGTGGTGCCCCAGGCGATGCCCAGAATCATGCCTGAGTCGAAGACCGAGTTCAGGGTTTTGGCGGCGTACTGGGCGACTCGTTCCAGCCATTCTGCTTCCCCAACGATTTCCGGCACCGGGACAACATGTACCCGCTGAATCTTGAAGCGCTCGACGATGGCTTTTTCCAGCCGCCGGGGATGCTCGAAAGGGTCTGAAATGCGTATATCCACCAAGCCTTCTTGTTTAGCAAAACTGAGCAGCCGCGAAACGGTCGAGCGCGAGACTTGCATCTCGCGGGCGATGGCCTCGGTGGTCATTTCCTGGTAATAGTACATGCGCGCCACATGGATGGCGGCTTCGAATTTCTCTTTTTCGGTGGGGCTGGGCATTGTTTTACATCCAAAATCGTAATTTGCTTCAGGAATGCCCCGAAGGTTTTTGCGCGACCATTTTGTCGTTTTCACGAACCTTCTGGAAATTTCCTATTGCTTCTTGCAAAACCTGGACTTGCGTATTGGCCTGAAAGCGCTCATCAAGGCCGCCTGATATTTATGTCCGAGGCTATATTAATTTTGCTCCAGATTCTAATCTGCCAGGTCTCGATTGAAAATTAGACCGGATCTGTCCTGTATGTGACTTTTGCTCTAACTATTCTAAACTGTTCTTTATTTGCCAAGCAACTTGCATCGCTGCTCCTTAAATCACCATCCCTTCGCCCCGTTTCAAGAACTGCCCATTGCCTGTTTTACCGAGCCATTTGTCCCCATCTACCATCATTTTGCCGCGCAGGAAGACTTTCTGCGGGTAGCCGACCAGTTCCCAGCCTTCGTACAGGTTGTAATCGGTGCGCTGGCGCGAGTGAGCCACGCCGTATTTGACCTTTTTCTCCGGGTCCCAAATCACGATATCGGCGTCCGAGCCGGGCAGGAGCGCGCCTTTGCGCGGATACAGGCCGAAGATTTTGGCGGCGTTGGTCGAAGTGAACGCCACAAATTGATTCGCTGTGATTTTCCCGGCGCGCACGCCGTATGTCCATAAAATCGGCAGCCGGTCCTGCACGCCGGGCAGGCCGTTGGGGATTTTGGTGAAATCGTCCCTGCCCAGTTCCTTGCCGGGGATGGCAACTTCCTGCCCTTCGTAGACAATCGGTTTTGCGCCGTCGAAAAAGAAGGGGCAGTGGTCGGTACCGATGGTCTGGATTTCGTTGTGGGTGAGCGCGTCCCACAGACGGGCGTTGTCGGCGGCGGCGCGCATCGGCGGCGAGCAAATCCACTTGGCGCCGTCGGGGCGTTGCAGGTGTTCGATGGTGAAAAACAGGTACGGCGGACAGGTCTCGCCCATGACCGGCGCGCCATGCTGGCGGGCGTAGGTCAGCATATCGGCTTCGCCGCCCGCGTTCATGTGAACGATGTAGACGGGCGCGCCGGTTTCTTTCGACATAGCAGCCATCCGCAGGGTGGCTTCTACCGCGCCCCAGGCCGGGCGGGTGCGCGCGTGCCATTCGGGAGTCGTGTGGCCGGCTGCCAGCGCTTCGGGGATGAGCGTCTCGATGACATCGCCATTTTCGCAGTGCGCCATAACCAACATGCCGTTTTCTTTAGCGGCGCGCAGGGCTTTGAAGATGTTTCCGTCGTCGAGGCGCAGGCGATTGTTGTAGGCGGTGAACACTTTCAGGGTCGCGATGCCCATCTCGCGCAACAGCGGCAATTCAGCGGCGATTAAATCATCGAAGCGGGTCAGGTTCATGTGGAAGGAGTAGTCGATGGCGGCTTTGGCGGCTTTTTCCATCCATAAAGTGACCGAATGGCTAAGACCTTGCGGTTCTTGGACTACAAAGTCCATAACTGTTGTCGTGCCGCCGAATGCGGCGGCTTTGTGACCGGTGTAATGGTCGTCAGACGAGACCGTGCCGAACATCGGCAGGTCGAAGTGGCAGTGCGGGTCGATTCCGCCGGGGGTCAGGAACTTGCCGGTTGCATCGATGACAAAGGCGTCAGCCGCGGCCAGGTCATCCCCGATTAAGCGGATTTTTTCATCCTCGATGAGAATATCCGCTTTGAAGGTGTCCGAAGCGGTAATCAGCGTCCCGTTTTTGATGAGCGTGGTTTTCATTTCTTATCCTCCTGGAGCGGGGTGAATTCGCCCCCAAAGACCGATTGCGCGGGGGAGACGATGACGAAGGCCTGCGGGTCGGCCTGGGCGACCAGGTTTTTGAGTTGGGTGACTTCGGTGGCGGTCAGGGCGACCATCAACACGCTGCGTTCCTGGCCGGAGTAGGCACCCCTGCCGCTGACGATGGTGGCGCTGCGCCGCATTTCGTTGATGATTTGGGTGGATACGGCTTCGGGCTGACTGGTGATGATAAATGTGAGCAGTTGCTGCCGCTGGGAAGCCCGCCGGAACCAGGCTTTTGGCCCGCCAACAGGAACGCCCGGCAGGTTGAAGCGCGGCAGCACTTCGCCGGGCGCTTCTTGCAGGCGGGCGGTGAGTACCGCAATCAACATCATCGCCAGGAAAAACGCGCCTACCAGGATGATTGTCCATTCGCCAGGGATGTGTCCGAGTACGGCGCGGGCGAGGGCTTCCTGGTAATTGTTGGCGGGAGTGGGCAGGAGCCACAGGTTGCCGAGCCAGGCCAGCCCGACGATTGCGTAAATCCACAGGTAGTTGCGGCGCAGGCGGCGGCCAAAGGCTTCCCAATGCGAGATGGGGAAGTGCGGGGTCAGCAGGTTTTCGGCCAGCGATTCGGCCCAATCGGCGGCAGGGTGGAAGGGCGGGACGAGCATGGCGGCGAAGAAGTCGGTTTCCATCAGGCGCACGCGCGAGGCCCATAGTTCATAATACCGGTAGCGGCGCGTCTCCATAACAAGGAAGATGGTAACGAGCAAGAGATTGAGCAGGATGACAAAATGTCCGCCGCTTTGCGTGAAGGCAAACGAAATGGCCGCGCCGGTGGTGACGACTGCCCAGTTGGTGGTCGTATCGAGCCGCTGCCGCCAGACGTTGGCGCGCTGCACTTCGGCGCGGAAGAAATGCACCATAGCGGTGGTAAATTCGCTGGCCTTGAGTTGGTAGCCGCGAAAGGTCCAGACGGGTTCGTTGGAGGGTGGCAGGCTCATGATGCTTATCTCCAGGTCTCGAAGGCCTGCTGTTTGACCTTCGGACGGCGCTGGGCGCGGGCTGAAAGCAGGACAGCCCGGCCTTGTTCAGAGCGGGTAAAGACAATCTCGCCGCCGCCCACAAATTTAGCCCAGTATTTGGCGAACATTTCGACCCGTTCCTTGCGCGAAGCCAGGATTTTTGGCACTGGGTGGTAAGCGGGCGGGTACATGCCCGTCTCGCGTATCCAGTTACGGAGCGGTCGCCACAGGATTTGCAGCGGCAGGCTGGGCAGGCGGTCTTCGGTGCGCATGATGAGATATCGTTGGTCGCGCACCGGCTCGAAAATTTCCTGGAAGGCGCGGATGAAGGTGTCTGAATCTCCCGGCGAGGCGTAATCGAGCAGCACGTTGTAGGTATCGTCGTCGGTTTTGGTCACGCGCACATAACCCGCATCCAGGTTGCGGCTGACCAAACCCAACTGTCGCAGGGTTTCCAGCAGGGCGCGGCCCACATCAAGCAGGATGGCATCGGGGGATTGGGCTGTGAACAGGCTGCGGGCGGTTTGGGCAATCTGACGCCCGTTAAAAATAACTGGACTTTGGCCTTTTTTGAAAATCCACGATTTTAGCTGCAAATGAGCACCGATTCATGCTGATTCGGCGGATATTTGACCAGAATTGCAACCAATATTTGTTCAAATCGGCATCCACC
>Ga0116204_1000952_pt1 | contig 16438 bp, 15 predicted proteins | sample LakKivwa52mmetaG_FD_94481 | JGI IMG/M metagenome (GOLD analysis project Ga0116204, IMG submission 94481) | Anoxic lake water microbial communities from Lake Kivu, Rwanda to study Microbial Dark Matter (Phase II) - Lake Kivu water 52m metaG | ecosystem: Environmental > Aquatic > Freshwater > Lake...
GACCGCGATATTTATGGAATCTTTTATCGTAAGCGTCCTGGCGGGGGATTCGATCATCTGACAATGGGCGGTGGGGCCAAACAATGCGATGACAACAGCCGATACGAAAAACCTCTTCAACATTTCCCATTCCTCTGTTGTTTCTATTATCGGTATGATTATATCACAAGTTCTTTGCTTAGGGAATAGTACTCGGTCTTGACTTCGATGTTTTCGAATATCTTAATCTCACATACCCGTGAAACCGCGAGCACCTCGTGCCAGATGCCCTTATCAACTACCACAGGCTTGTCGAGAAAGAAGAGCTCCGCTTTATCCGGCGACTTCGCCTTGGCGAGAGCTATAACCGCTCTGCCTTTCACAGGCTCGAAAGTCTCCAGGGAATCGATGTGGCGCTCGAGCCCCCCGACCGACCTGCCGCGTAAGATGAGATATCCGATGCGCCAGCCCGCGGACTTCTCGGACAATAGCACGCCGAATTTGTTTCCGTGGTTATCGTCTTCAATAAAAGCGCCGTCTATTATACGGCCGTACGGTTTTATGCCCGCTTCCGTAAGCTTCTTGACTCTCATGCGGATTCAACCTTAAGAAAATAACCCTTGAGATATTCCGTTTCCGGTATTCCCGCTACTATAGGGTGGTCCTCGGCCTGGCGGCATCTCTTCAATATCGTATATTTTTTCTTCGCTTCGCCGGCCGCCTTCTTTATGACTTCGGCGAAAGACGCGTTAGGCATATTGTGCGAACACGAGAATGTCGCCAGTACGCCGCCATCGGACAGGATCCTCATGGCTTTGAAATTCAACTCTTTATAGCCTCTTGCGGCGCTTTCAATCGAAGCGCGCGACTTTAAAAATGACGGCGGATCCAATATTACGATATCAAACTTCTCGCCGGAAGCGGCGATACTATCCAGGATTTTAAAACCGTCGCCCTTTACAAACTCCGTCGTTCCGGAAACGCCGTTTAGCTCGGCGTTTTTTCTGGCGCCCTCAAGCCACTCCTCTTTTATATCCACACCGCGGACATACTCCGCGCCGTAAAGAGCCGCATTTACCGAGAAGGCCCCGGTATAACAGAATAAGTCGAGCACGCGTTTACCTTTCGATATGTTCTCCATGCCGGCCCGGGCCTTCCGTTGGTCGAGATAGAACCCGGTCTTGTGCCCGTTGATCATATCGACCGAAAATCTGGCGTTTCCTTCGTATATCTCTATCGGGTTTTGGCCGGCGCCGCCCCACCATCTAGAGGCATCCTTAAGGCCCTCTATCGCCCGGAACGGAGAAACGCTCTTCTCGTATATATATTTCGGTTTTATCATTTCTTTTATCGCTTCGACGGCCAGGGCTTTCAGTTTATCCATGCCGAGCGTAAGCGCCTGGAAGACCGCCGTATCCCCGTAAAGATCGACTATAAGCCCGGGAAGCGAATCGGCCTCGCTGAAAACGATACGGACGGCATTCGTCTTTTTTAGAATATCTTTACGTTTGGCGAAAGCACCGCCTATCTTTTCCAGAAAGAAATCCACATTGATGATCCGGTCCTTGAAGCTCAGTATCCTGACAGCTATAGCGGACTTGTAATTGTAATATCCTACTCCGAGAAATGCATTGTCCGGATCGACGACCTTGACTATATCGCCGGGTTTTATCTTGGGGTCGGTGTTAAGAAGCCGCCCTTTATATATCCACGGGTGACGCGGATCGCACCGGCCGGACTTGCCCGAGCGGAGTTTGACGGTCTTGTATATCTTGCGGATGTTTTCTTTCGGCAATCCTATATCGGCGACCGTCACGATGCCGGTATACTCTTCTGCGCCCTGAGCTTTAAAACCGGTCTTTGGATGCCCGAGCGCTACTGTAATGTACGCTTTTATCGCCTCCGGCAGGGGCGAGCCCGTGTCGGCATCGAGGCCGCTCGGTATATCGATAGCTACTATGGAGGCCCCCAAAGTGTTTATCTTTTTTATCAGGTCGGAATAAGTATCATCCAGAGGCCCCTTAAAACCTGTCCCAAAAAGCGCATCTATAACTAGCGCCGGTTTACTTAAGGATTTAAAGAGAAGATCTATGCGGTCATTATCCGGGAAGATCTCAACCTTTACACCGACGGAAAATAGCTTTTCGAGATTGTCGCTTGACTCCTGGGTCATAGAGCGGGGGCGGCCCATCACATACACAGAGACGTCGTAACCCTTATTCTTCAGGTAGCGCGCGGCGACGAACCCGTCACCGCCGTTATTGCCGTATCCGCAGAAGACCGCGACACTTCCGGCCTTTATAAGCTTCCCGGCCTCGATGGCAACCGCACGGCCGGCATTCTCCATAAGCTCACTGGCGCCTACGCCGCTTTCTATGGCGGAGGAGTCTATCGCTCTCATTTCGGAAGCCGTTACGTATCTCATAGGGTATTTATAGCCACCCGCAGAACGCGAGGGCCGCTATCGTCTTTGCGTCTACTATCTTTCCGGATTTAAAGAGGCACCTGGCTGCGCTTCGGGTAAGCACCTTAAGCTCTATGATCTCATCCTTCTCTAGCGTCCTATGGCAGGGCTTCAGGTTTCGAGCTTCGTATATAATTATTTTTTCGGTAGAATATCCGGGTACGGGATAGATCTCGCCCAAGCGTTTCATGCTTCCGGCGGAGTAGCCGGTCTCTTCCACTATCTCCCGCCTCGCGCATTCAACAGGGCTTTCGCCTTTATCGATAGTCCCGGCAGGGAGCTCATATATGTAGTTTCCCACGACCGGCCTCAGCTGGCGCAGCATTATTATTTTATCCTTCGACAGGAAAGGTATGACGAGCGCTGCGCCGGGATGTTTTATTATCTCGAAGGTCGCGAGATAACCGTTCGGCAGGCGCACCTTCTTCACAAAGACCTTAAGCAATCTACCTTTAAAGACGTTCTTCATGGTAACTATTATACACAAGATAAAGGTTATTGACTACATAACTCTTTCGTGTTATTTTATTCAAACACCGCCGAGATCTTTCGTTTAGTTCAGGATCGGCTTCGAAGTTAAAACAACTGCGCCGAGGTAGCTCATTGGTAGAGCGCCGCGCTGAAAACGCGGGCGTAGGCAGTTCAATTCTGCCCCTCGGCACCATTTAATAAAAAAATCCTCCGGATAACAGGAGGATTTTTTCTTATCTCTTACGACTTACAACTTATAACTTACTTGTACTCAACGCCCTTCAGGCGTTCGACGTAGTTCTGCGCGCTTACGGCGGCAGTCGCGCCGTCGCCGGTGGCCGTCACCACCTGCCTCAAAGCCTTCTTCCGCACATCTCCGCAGGCAAATACGCCAGCGCAGGACGTCTTCATATCATCATCGGCTATGATGTAGCCTTTGTCATCGGTCTTGACTATCTTGTTAAATATGCCGGAATTCGGCGTAATTCCTATGAATATGAATACGCCATCGCATTTTATATCTTTAACATCTCCGGTTTTAATGTTCTTCACTTTTATGGCTTCAACCCTGCTTTTACCGGTTATCTCGACGGCTATCGAATCCAGGCTTAACGCTATCTTCGGGTTCGCCGCAGCCCTCTCCTGGAGTATTTTGGTCGCTCTCAGACGGTCGCGCCTGTGGACTATCGTGACTTTCTTCGCGAATTTAGTCAGGAAGAGCCCGTCTTCAAGCGCCGTATCTCCTCCTCCGACGACAACTACTTCTTTATTGCGGAATAGCGGGCCGTCACACGTGGCGCAGTACGAAACCCCCCGACCTATAAGCTCATCTTCTCCCGGAATGCCGAGGCGGTTCCATCCGGCGCCTGTGGCGGCTATGAGCGAAAACGCTTTTACCTCGGATCCACCTTCCAGTTTTATAAGGAAATGGCCGCCGGACTCTTTCTTCAGCTCTATCGCTTTCGCCTCGGCGATAACGGTCTTTAGTCCGAACGTTTGCGCCTGCTTAGCCATCCACCCGGCAAGGTCAGGGCCCGAGACGCCCTCCGGAAATCCCGGAAAGTTCTCGATCCTGTCCGCTATGAGTATCTGCCCGCCGGGCATGGCCTTTTCAAAGAGGACCGCGTCCATTCTCGCCCGGGCGGCATATAACCCCGCCGTCAACCCCGCCGGCCCTCCGCCCAGTATAACTATATCATGTATGTCGGCCATCTATTTCCTCGCAGTGTAGATAAATATCACGATCCCGGCGATAAGGAATATCATATTGGGCAGCGAAACTCCGATAAGCGGCGGGACCGTCCCTTGAAGCGCCATCGCTACGCCGGCTAAAAATATTCCCCAGTATGCCGCGAAGATAATAAGGCTTATCCCGAACCCTATCGATTTTTCGCTGCGATGCGCCCGTATCCCGAGAGGTATTCCTATCAGAATAAGAACGAACGACGCTACAGACATGTTGATCTTCTTATACATCTCTACATAGAGCGGCGTCGTATCGATATTCTGCGCCACTGCCCTATCTATCTCTTTGTTGAGCTCATTCACGGTCATTTCACGCGTCTTCTTCTGTATGCTCTCTTTCTTCATGATCTTTGAGAGGTCTACCGCCATGTGGTAAACCTTGAAATTCAGTTTGTAGAAGCTACCAGGATCCGTCGGTGAAGGTTCTTCGCTGGTGCCGTTATACAATTGCATCTCCACCACTTCGCTGCCCGGGAAAGTCTTGATCTCGCCGGCTTCCGCCACTATCGTCCTTGTGGTCTTCCCTTCCTGCGGCTGATAGATCCTTATATTCTTCAAAATATTGCCGCGTATCTCGTGTATGAATATCACGTAATTCTCGAAGCCTCTTATGAATGTCCCCTCTTCCAAATACGCCGTCGGCTTCTTCATCCCGACCTCTTTTATCACCCGCCTCGAAGCAAAGGACGCGTTCGGGGAGACCTGGTCATTTAAAAAGAACGCCAGAAAACTGAATATTATGCCGAGGATTATCACCGGCGATGCCGCTCGGCCCAGGCTGACGCCCGAGGCCTTCATAGCCGTCAATTCACCGTCTGAAGAGAAGCGGCCAAAAGTGAGTATGACGGCCGTGAGGACGGCTATCGGCAGCGTGAAGCTTAAAAGCCACGGTATGAGAAAGAAGAAGAGCTTCAGCACCGAGAAGATGTCGACGCCCTTATTGATTATGTAGTTTGCCAGCGATATTATATTTCCGACTAAAAATACGAAGGTGAAGACTATTATCGAAAGGAGAAATGAATGGAAGAACTCTTTGAGGATATAGTTGCGTAGTATTCGCATACGGCTAGAGTAATACGCTCTTCAGCGTATAAAAAATATCTTTCCACATGTAATAGCACAGGTATTCCCATAGGGGCGGAAAAACCTTGCGGACCTCCAGGTCCACATAGTCGCCTGACACTCTGACCGATAGATAGTGGTGGTATGCTCCGTCGGACGTGGGCAGGTCCATGGGCATGCCTGCGCCGCCCGTCGTTATGTACTCTACCCCGCCATGGGAAAGGCTTTTGAATATATGCTGATGGCCGGTGAATACCATAACGACCTTGTGCTTCTCGCATAATTTCATGAATTTATCAGGCCAGGTCCCGATTTCCGGTCCGTACCAGGATTGCTGATACACGGAAAGCGGCGGCTTGTGCATGATTATGAACCTGTGGGTATACGAAGAAGATTTTATCAATTCGGCTTCAAGCCGGGAAAGCTGTTTTTCCGTGATATCGGTGATCGTGTTATCGAGGGTGATGAAATAGGAGTTGCGGTTCGCAAACGACATTTCATTCGAGCCGCAATATTTTTTGAATAGATCCCTTACTTTTTTATTATCGTCATCGTGATTGCCGGCGGCGCAGATGACGGGCCAATTTATCCTGGAACGGATGATATTGAATATACGGAAATCCCATTTTGAACCGCGGAACGTCACGTCCCCGGCGCTCAGAACAAAATCCACCGGGGCCTTCATAAACCTGTCTTCGCGGTTCATACTGCGGACCACCTTCAGGGCGGCGCTGTCGCTTAATATAAGCCCGGCGTGATTGTCCGAAAATACCAGGAACCTGAAGCTGTCGCCTTTATTAGCCGCGAGCTTCTTTGCCGCCTCGGCGTTCGTATACGGTGCTGGTTCCTTTGAAAGATATAAAGACACTACCGGCGCAAGCGACACTGCCGATGCGACGAGAAGCACGATACCCGTGATCTTTAAGAAGCGCTTCATAATTCTCCTTAATAATATTTGGCGGAGAGGAAGAGATTTGGTTATCCGGCTCGCGCCTTTTAAGGTCCTTCGCCGCTAATAAAAACGGTGGCGACTCAGGATCAATTTTGCTACACATAATAAGTGGCAAAATTGGCGGAGAGGGAGAGATTTGAACTCTCGATGCGGTATTACCCACATAGCGGTTTAGCAAACCGCCGCCCTAGGCCACTAGGCGACCTCTCCGTTTAATATGACGATTTTACAACTCTTTACCGGCGTTGTCTACACATATATTTGCGCGACAGAGGGGAAGTTGATTTTTCGCTATGTGGAATTTTGTTAAGGCTATAGAAATACAGCTATATTTTTCACTATCTTCCTCCCTACCCTTGACGTTTGAACAATATGATGCTAATATTGTCTTAGTATGTCCTGTATCAATTGTAAGAGAAAATATTTCAGACTTAATGCATACCATCTGGCCAAATACCGGCTGCTTGCCAGATCAGACCATAGTGTAACTATAACCGGAATTAAAAATATAGGCGGAGGCGGGATCTGCCTACAGGTAGAGGAGTATTTACCGGTTGACAGCACCGTCCAGGTATACATAAATTTTCCCAAAATCTCACAGCCGGTTCCAGCCGTAGCTAAGGTAACATGGATAAAAGCCCTCGGTAAAAAGGGCAGTTATGAGGTGGGTATGGAATTTGTAGATATTGAACATATATTCCGCGACGCGATAATAAAAAGCGCCGATGCCGTACACAATCTTTCAAAACAGAAGGAGTCGGCCAGATCAAAAAAAACGCATACTACATCATCATAACGACGTTTTTTTTAAACTGCTCCGTCTGTTTCGCTGAAATTGTAACCTTTGATGTGCCCGCTACAGGAGAGGAGACTATATCGCCGGAGTTTTTAGAAAAACCGGCGGCCGAAATATCAGATACGGAAGAAGCGGATGGTGCCCAGAGAGAAGCCATTACGAGGAGCAAGGCGCTAAAGGATGGGCTTTACGATTACATGTTCTCCCGTCTGCATACGCACGCCGACACGAGCATATCCTATAACGACAACATATACCTTCTCCACAAAAAGACCGGGGACGTCATCCCCACGGTAAGGCCCGGCGTCAGCCTGCTCCTTGGCAGTAAGGACTTAAGGGTGAGCGGAAGGCCGAGAAGCTATTGCGAGATAGACGCCGGATATGCGACCGATTACTATATCCGCGCAAGATTGAATCACAATAATCCTTATGCCACGATAAACATACAGGGGGTCGGCCCACGCTATAGGGTGAGGTTGAGCAACTACTTCCTGAAAGCCCAGCAACCGGCCCAGGTCATCAACTCTGGTGAACCCGGGTTGGTGGGCTATCAGATGAATATTACTAATCTTGGTTTTGAATATATCCGCGGAAGAGCGCGCCTTCTGATCGGCTATAAAAGAAATGAGAAGGATTATACAGGTTCTTATAAAACTACAAACAGCATACTAGATCAAGGCTTGAATGTTACCGCATCAATAAATCCTTCCATCACACCCAAGACAACATTCTTCTTTGAATATGAATATGGCACTTTTGATTATTATAAGGCTCCTAATAATCTTGGCGATTTTGCATATCATTACTTTTGGATCGGCGCAAAAGGAAAATTATTAAAAAAAATCTACGGAGTGGTGAAGGCGGGTGAGGAGCTCAGGCGCGCGGATCCGACCGGAGAATTAAAAAATGCATTCGTAATAAGAGGGGATCTGTTTTATATATACTCTAAAAAATTGCGGTTTTCGATGCATCTGGCCCGCGAAAACTGGGCTGCAACCAATAGAAGTCAAGGATTTAATACGGCATATATAGTTTCTTTACGCGGCATATGGGACTTCAACCCTCAGCTCACCTTTACCTGCGGGGCAAAGTACGAATATGACAGTTATGAAAGCACGGGCAAGCACGATAACACTTGCGGCCCGTTCCTTATAAGATTTGACTACAAGGTGAACAAATTCACCACGATCGGCGCCGAATATAACTTCACCAGGAGAGATTCTACGAGAGCTGACTGTAAATACAATAATAGCAATATAATCGGAAGGATGGGAATGGTATTTTAAATATTACGGAATCTCTGCGCGTTCTCTCCTGAATCTGATATTTAAAAACAATCCAAACGATAGCCATAATATTGAATGCACATAGGCTCGTGCTATAAAGGCCGAGACAAACGCAAACAAATACGTCAATATAAAGAAAGATACATCACTATTATTTACATCCAATTGCGATGTTCTTTTGCCGAACAAAACTTTAATTACAAAGTTTAGGCCTGCTAACGATAGAAAAATAACCATAAAAAAAACTGTTATACCGTATGTGTGCCAATAGGAAAGTATGTTGTGCACATAGCCCGTGAATAGTTTTCCGGGGACTCTCGAGATTTTTGCGCTATAGTCTCCTTCGAAAGGATGGCGTTTAATTCTTTCAAGCCCAGCCTCCCATAGATTGACACGCCCCCTAACTGAAATATCTCCCTCGGGGTTAAAGATCCCGACCATCCTTGTAGAATAAAGGATCGTATTCCAGTGAATTGGAAGCAGCACACTCCCCGCTATGATAAGGATAGCGATTAGTGAAACAAATAATTTCGTCTTCTTTGAAAAAAATATAAAAAGAGGTATTAAGAAAATATATGCATAAAATGACATCCTTGAGTTAATAAGAAATAGGAGCACTGTAGAGGTTAATATCAGGATTATTCTGAAGAGAGTATTTCTATTTAAGGAAAATAAAAAGAATGACATGAGAACTAAATAATCTCCAAGTGATAAATATAATATTGGCCCAACTGCATGTTTTAGGTCTAGCGTAAGTTTCGAAAAGTCAATAAATGGTTTTGTACATATGGCCATCGTTATGAAAAATAGTATGCCTAATTTGTTATACCGTTTTGTGGTCGTAAGATAATAACCGGTTAAAAAAAGGCTTACGTGTCGTACAAAAATAGATAATTGTTGGAAAAATTGCGCTCTCGACCCTGGAAGCGTCTTCGTCTCGATTCCCGCATACGCTACACAGATTGAAAATAGCATATTTGCAAGGCATAGAATTACAAGTATATGATAAAAAAGCTCTTTGGGATTCCTCCTTCCTGAAAGATCAATTAGATAAAGAACAAGCAAAGTAATGCATATGCCCCCGATGGGATAAATAAGCGAGATATCCACCACAAACATACTCCATAAATCTCGTATATACTGGACCGGGATCAACAAAAAAAATAAAACAATAGCCAATAAGTGTACTATCGTTGAAAATTGAAAATACTTAGGTTTATCCATCCAACACTTGTCGCTTTCTTATGCCTTGACAGGATTACTTCTTCGAGAATTTATATCCCAAAAAAAACAAAAGTATATACATCATAGAATATGCTATTGAAAAACACAATACGCTGATCTTTGGGCTCTTAAAATACACCCCTACAAAAAATGCTGTTGTGGTAAATACGAATAACAGCACAGACCATACCAACCTGTAATTCTGTTTGTTCGCTACATAGAGGGTAAAATATAGCGGGCTGATCGTAAGTTTAAAAAAAAGCAGCACCGACATGATCTGCGCATATTCTCCCGCCATACGCCATCTGTCTCCGAAAATAAAGGAAAACAATTGGGGTCCTATAAATAACAAAACAAGAAAAGGAAGCACCGCTAAAAGGCATAGCGATTTAAACGTTTTCATGAAAATAGCTCTGCAGCTGCCTTGTGCCAGATAGTCACTACTGGCTCTTTGCTTGTACACATCTCCTATCGAAAGAGAAATCAGGGAAACGGGTACTAATAGCATCCTCTGTGTCAAGGCATAGTGCCCAGTTACCATACTGCCGAAGAAGCTGCTGAACAGAATGACAGGAAAATACATAGCCAGCAGGTTGATCATAGAGCCCGCCATGTCGTATTTCGGAAAATCTTTATAACGCGCAGCAAGCATCATCATTTTTTTTAGCGCCAAAACACTGCGCTTATGGCTCCTTATTTCTTGAAAAAACTCTTTGAGCCTTATCAAAACCGCGGTTATCAGCCCCGCAATATTTCCCAATATAAGCCCCAAGACGCCATAATGAAACACTCCCATGCCTAATTGGGTTGCAGCGGAAACTCCAGAGCGCAGTACTCTTGATATAGATAATGCTTTAAAATGTTTTTTCCGGATCAACCAATGACTTATAGCTTGAAATACGTTGGTGAGTATAACTGATATCGCCACAGCATAGAGCCACCTGGCAATTTCAGGATTTGCTAAAAGCCTTGAGATAAATTTACCGGATGTATAGCTGACCAGAAGTATAACCAAAAATAATATTGAGGAAAAAAATATTGAAATAACCACGAGATTTATTGAATCTGCATCATCCTTCGGTAGCATAATAGCCATCTCGTACCGCGCGCAACCGATCGTTGCGATAATAGCAATGAGTGCAGTACACACTGCATATGTACCGAAGTCAGACGGAGTATATAAACGGGCAAGCATCGGCCCTGTCAAGACCGGTATTGCATTAACTATTATCATACCGCTCATCACGGTAAAGGCATGCGCCTTGAATGAGCCTTTGGCTAAATATTTCTCTTTAAATCTTCGAAAACCGCTGGTGTACATATTTTTCAAATTCTTCCGATGTTTTCATCATATTCATTCGGACGAGCTGTTGACTATTTTCAAATTTCACCGAATGTTCTGGATCATATAAGGTAAGAAGGGGCTTTCTATTAATACGTTCCAGATACTTCTTATAATGTTTTCCATTTTCCCAATATTCCCCTCTTTTTGATTCTATAAGGACTTTGCCGAAAAACAACGCATCGAATTTAAAGTGCAGCAAAACCGATTCGAGCAGAGACAGATGAATGTTATATATTGAATGCTTGCTTCTGAAAATCATTTTTTTTGAATACTTTATCAACGGGATCTTGTGCAGACATGCATCGGAATCAAAAACACGTTTACGAACGCCTCCGTATGGGACAAAACCCCCTAGGAAAGACTTTAAATAGTGGGAATCTTTATCAAAATAATTGAATATTTCCCATAAAGGTTTGTTCTCGCTTCCCTTAATTACCGAAAATTTGTCCGCATACATGTCCAGCATCATTGCCTTCATCCCGTCTTTGCGCTCGCTTCCCAGAAAACGGCACAAATCCCTTATCGACATCTCCTCCCAATGCGGATAAACTAGGATCTCATCTATATCAATAACCAGACACCACTTATTGTCGCCATATTTTCTTAAAAGAATCTCCCACCATGTAGCCCCTCCTCGCGCGCGTGAGAACGACTCATTCGTTTTAAAAACGTATGCGTCGCTCTGGGATAATAAAAATTGCGCAGTGCCATCATCGGAATTGTTATCGATGAAAAAAAATTTACTAACACCTTTCGATCTGTAATAGCTAAGAAAATGCGGTAGACGGGACAATTCATTTCTAACATGAGCGAAAACGAGAAGGTCATCATCGGACAGTATAATATGTCCACTGGTGATCTTTTTCAGCCTTATCCCGGAAACGATCAATCTTATCCATAGGGCCGGAAAAGACATATAATATCTCGCAGAACTAACTATCCTATATATCAGTTCTCGGTGATTTTTCATTTATAAATAGCATACCACCAAACGTGGCGCTGGAAAAGAGTTATTTGATTCAACAAAGCATTGCGTTTAAACGCTTTATTTGCTATATTATCAGAGGAAACGGATTTTTGCTTTTTTTGAGGCAATTTTTAAAGCTCCCATTATTGCGTGAACATAATTACCCGGAGAGTTCAACATGTCCAACCAGCCAATCTCGATTATTATACTCAGTTTTAACAGAAAAAACGAAATTATTAAGACGATTGAGGACCTGAAATCCCAGACATACGGAAATTTCGAAATAATTGTCGTCGACCAGGCTTCGACGGACGGCGCAACGGCCCTGCTTCAAGATCGATTTCCCGAAATAAATCTTATCCGTCTGTATAAAAATATCGGTGTCGGCGGAGGAAGAAATGTCGGTGCTATGAACGCTAAAGGGGAGATACTGGTATTTATAGATAACGACGCAAGCCTTGCCCATAACGCCCTTGAAATGATAGCTAAGCGGTTTACTTGTCCCGGAAATGAGAAGATCGGTATCATCGGATTTAAGATAATCAACACTTCTACGGGAGAGCTCCAAATGAATGCCTGGGGATATTCCGGAAACAGAATTATGAATATCGATAAGGACTCCTATGTGCATATTTTCCCTGGAGGCGGTAGTGCCATTAGAAAAGAAGCGTTCGAACAACTCGGTTATTATTGGGACGAATTATTTTTTACCGCAGAAGAAGCTGACTTAAGCATAAGGGCGCTCGCCGCGGGATATGATATTTTATATAGCCCCGAAATACTTCTATATCACAGGGCCTCGGATGAGAAAAGGACCCATAAGGGATTGCGCGATTGCCTGACGCTCAGAAATATGTTATGGATCTTATGGCGGGACATGCCAAGAGGTTATTCTATCGTGGAATCTTTTGTCCGTATCGTTCAATATTTCATTAGGGCAATTCGCCGCGGATACTTTTTTAAGATGCTGGTCTATTTTTTGGGTTCGTTCAGTAAGATCGGACTGCTTTTCAACAACCGCTACAGGATTTCAGGCGCGGCACTTAGAAGGTACAAACATCTCCTTTACCGAGGTTCCACTCTAGAACAAATGCGCTATCTATTTTTCGATAAAACCTGAAGCTTCTTCAGGCTGATGGCGGGGCAGGTCATACTCTCAAAATAAATTTTATCGTGTCGTAACATGTCCTTGCGGATTTATAACAGGCTCTTTTAAAAGAATTTTTTTCATAGCTATCGATAATCCTGTAAAAATCCTTTATACACAACAGCCTCTTATTGACACTACTCGACCCTTTCCAGTGTCTGTGTACACAGACGGTATAATCGATTTTCTTGAAAGCAGCTCCCATCTTTAAAAATCGCAGCACCAGCTCAAAATCTAAACCTTTTGCCAAACTCTCATCATACCCTCCGGCCCGTTCGATCACAGACCTCTTATATAACATACTTGAATGTTTCCACCATGAGACAAACCCCCCTAAAGTAGCATGCAGGGCATCATCGTTATTTCGGTACTGAGGACACTTGCGGGGTATGGCGATCTTGCTGCTGACAAAATAGTAATCATAATCACCATATACAACATCGGCCTCGGGGTTTTGAGAAATAAATCCTTTATAACGCAGGATAGCGTCTTTATGAAAAAGATCGTCGGCGTCAAGCACTGCTATGTAAGAGCTGCGGGCGGCCTTATTGCCAATATTACGGCCTGCGCCGATGCCTTTTGGCGTACTGTCGATTACGATCAGATTATTGATTGTGCTGGAATAGGAACGCGCCAATGAAGATGTGGTATCGGTAGAACCATCGTTCACAATGACCACTTCATCCGGCGGCGCGGATTGTTTCGCTATGGAATCAAGGCAAGAAGCCAGCACTCCTGCCGCATCTCTTGCCGTAACGACCACTGCTATAGACGTATCCATGGCATCCGTACTTTGAAAGTCGTATTTGTCATGATGAGGATAGTTGCTTATGATTTTCTGGCGTGCACCCGGCTTCCATCACCGTAATGGTAGTGGTAATAATGGCGATCGCTTTTCTCTATGTCAATATCATTGATAACCACACCTATGATATTGCCCTTAGCTGCCGATATATTCTCTTTAGCTTCATTGATCTCCTGCAAATGTGTGCTTCCGGATTTGGCGACTAAGATGACTCCATCAACTATATTCGCCAACAACGCCGCATCAGAACAGGCTAGGAGAGCCGAAGAATCTACCACAATCCTGTCAAACCGGGATGCCAGACCTTTAAATAGCAGACGCATGCTTTCCAGAGCAAAAAGTTCGCGCGGATTAGAAAGGAAAGCTTCACATGAAATTAAGGAAAGATTTTCTATGGAAGTTGGTTTTATAACGGCTGTTAAATTAACCTTGCCGGTTAAATAACTGCTCAATCCAGCATCCTGGCTGACATTAAAAGCTTTATGCAATACCGGCCTGCGCATATTAAAATCCAGCAATATAACACGCTCGTTCTTTTGTGAAAATATTATAGCAAGATTTGCGGCAACATAACTCTTTCCTTCATTCGGAAGAGCAGAGGTAATAAGGATAGCCTTGAAAGGATTATCTTCGGGAGAGGCGAAAAGAATAGACGCCAGCAGCGTACGATACGATTCTGCGCTCCTCGATTCCGGGGCTTCGTGGCATAACACGTATTCATTTTTTTTGACGTTTTTACCTATGGCAGGTATATAGCCCAGAAAAGGCAGTTTCACGTACAGCCTGACATCTTCTGCGGTACGTACGGTTGAATCCATGCATTCCACGAAAAAAGCGCAGACCGCGCCGCAAATCAAGGAGAAGAAGATCGATATGACAATACTTAACGCTTTTTTTGGCCTATGAGGAATCTGCGGCGGTATTGCCGGATCTATTATACGGCTGTTTTTTACATTAAGCTCCCCTGATACGCCTTTCTCCTTGGCGCTTGCTAAAATAGACTCATACAGATTTTGATTGGATTTTAGTTCCGTCTTAAGCGCACGATATTCCGTCGTCTCGAACTTCAGAAGCCTGGATGTCTCCACATCTATTTTCTCGTTAATATCCTTCAATTGTTCCCTCAAGGAGATCATCTTAGGATGTTTTTCCCTATAGCGCTTGGAGGCCGCAGCAATATCTCCATCAATTTTCGATTTTCCCGTTTTTAATCTGTCCAAAAATAATTCTGTATTTTGGTCAACGTCCCGAATTGTGGTGATTTTGTTTTGCTGAATGTAATTATTTATAGCTATTTCGGAATTCTGCACCTTCCGCTCAATTTCTGCTAACTGTATTCTCAGCCACTCTGCTTCTTCCTGAGACGCTTTCCTGCGGTTCTCGACGTCTTGTTTTATATACAGCCTGGCGATAGTGTTTGCAATATTACTTGCCCTGACAGGATCAACATCCTCCGCATACACCAAAACGATCTGACTTTTTACGAGAGGTTTTATACTTATACGATCCTGTAGCGCCTTTATCGGGTCTCTTTCTTTTACATATTCCGGAATATTTCCCAGCTGCAATTCGTTAAAAACAGATTCCGCCAGCGCGCGCGAACAGAGGATATCATGTTGTGTGACATTATATTCGGCATGATGCTCTATTGGAGCCGTTGCCTCGAACTTTGTTACTTTCGAAAGTTGCTGTTCTATCAGCAGGCTCGTATAAGCCCTATATACCGGCTTGGCTGTAAAGACGAATATGGCAACAGATAAGGGAATTATAACGAGAAAGGAGCTGATCAATGCCCATCGCTTCTTCAATATCTTGAGATAATCCTCTATCGTCAATCCGCTGATTTCAGGAGAGGGGAGCATTATTCAGTATCCATTTTAAAATGCTGATTCCGGAACCGTTATGATATCGTCGGGATTTACAACGATATCCTTTGATTTATCGCCACCCTTTAATATAGAGTCCACGGGGACCGATATCGTCTCTTTCTTATTGCCGAACATACGAAGAACTGTCGTCCCGTTACCTTGAGCTATATCGGTAAGGCCACCGGCCAAAGCAATAGCGCCTACTACGGTCAAACCCGTTCTTAGCTCATAGGCGCCCGGTTTTTGTACTTGTCCGAGAACATACGCTTTGGAATATTCTTTTATGAATACTATCACCTGAGGGTTGACAAGATAATCCTTTTCTAATAACTCCGTCAGTTTGGCTTCCAGCTCCCTGGCAGTTAACCCGGCAGCATTGACATTTCCGATGAGCGGAAAAGTAATCGTTCCATTAGGAGCAACTCTCGCCGTAGTGTCCAATTCCTTCTCATCGCATACGCTTATTTCCAGTATATTGTGGACAGCGATATGATACTCATTTTCGTCTTTCTCCTGAGAAAAAAGCAACGCCACGGAAGATAAAATTGAGCATACAATGAGGGCGCTAACGATTCGTTTCATTTCAGGACCCCGTATCCACTTGGATAGCTACCGCACTATTTTCATAGTGGCGTTTCGCAAATATTAATTCGGATTTCGCCAGTTACAATTGTAGTTTACACTATTTATCAAAACAATTCAAGTGGTCATCGGTATATTTTACAAAAAAAGCAGAATTTAATGGGACATCTAAATCTACTATGAGCTCTTCCAAGCAACTATCAGCAGACAAGCTTGTGATCATTACATGTTTGAACATGTTAATC
>Ga0116204_1000954_pt1 | contig 16422 bp, 8 predicted proteins | sample LakKivwa52mmetaG_FD_94481 | JGI IMG/M metagenome (GOLD analysis project Ga0116204, IMG submission 94481) | Anoxic lake water microbial communities from Lake Kivu, Rwanda to study Microbial Dark Matter (Phase II) - Lake Kivu water 52m metaG | ecosystem: Environmental > Aquatic > Freshwater > Lake ...
ATCATCAAAAGGAAGGTATTCTAAGCCGGACATTACACCGGAATTGAGGGGGAATTGGCAGATTTGAACCAACACAACGATCTTGATAAGGTGTGATTTATATGAAAGCTAATGATCTTTCGATCTATACCGATGAGCGGATCCGGCCTTTGCTGGATGCCATGCCGGTCGGAATAACGATTGCTAATCCTGCTCTGCAGGTTCAATATCAGAGCCCGGTTTTCCGGAAATGGCTGCCGGATTTTCCGTCTGAACCAGCGCTTGCCCTGAAAAAGCTTATCAATCTGGCCAATTCGATCGAGTTCCGGCTTCCCAAAGAACTCAGTATCCTCCGGGAGCGGGTTTTGATCCAAGGCTCTGATTATGAATTCCTGATCACTTTCCAGCGCAACTATCGCTGGCAGCAATACCAGATAACGATCAAACCGATATTTGATAAAACCGCCCAAAACGTGATCGGAATCATCGAGACAGTCGAGAATATGACCGAGCTCTATGAAAGCAACCAAGCCCTGCTTCAGGCCAAACGCTACGAGAATGTTGGACGCCTGGCCAGCGGAATTGCCCACGATTTTAACAACATCCTCCAGGTCATCATCGGCCATTGCGAGATCCTTGCCCCCGTCACCCAAAAGATCGAAAGGGCAAACCGCAGCGTCGATATCATCCTCACCAGCAGTCAAAAGGCAGCATCTCTTACCCGTCAGATACTAATGTTCAGCCGCAAGCAGGAGTGCGAATTCAAAATCTTCGAGCCCCTTCAGCTTTTAACCGGACTGGAGAAAATCCTCTCCCGCATGGTGGGCGAGGATATCAAGATCGACCTTTGCTGTAAAAATAAATGGGGCGTTAATGCCGATGAAAGCCAGATCGAACAAATCTTCCTGAACCTCACGGTAAACTCCCGTGATGCCATGCCGGAAGGGGGAAAGATTGTAATCGAAGTCTCGGACTGTATGCTCAGCGACCGCGACTGCACCGAACTGAACCTGGTAAAACCCGGCAAATATGTCAAATTCCGTTTCTCAGATACCGGACACGGCATTTCTAACGAGAACCTTGAACACATTTTCGATCCATTTTTCTCCACCAAAGACAAATGCAAGAGTTTTGGTCTGGGGCTTTCCACCGTCTATAGCGTTGTGCGTCAGCATCAGGGCATTATCACGGTGCAAAGTGTTCCCGATCAGGGAACCGTCTTCGAATTCTATCTCCCTGCCATCGAGCATATATCTCCCCTGCCCCAGGAGGTACTGGCTGATGTAACACCCCTTAAACCCCTCACAGAATCCATCCTTGTGGTAGAAGATGATCAAATGGTCTGTGATCTTGCCTCGCAAGTGCTATCCATGCATGGCTATAGGGTCGAGACCGCAGAAACCATGATGGATGCCATCGCCAAAGTCCTGAAATCCAGGTATGATCTTTATCTGATAGACATCGTCCTGCCCGATGGAAGCGGAGTCGATCTGATGGAATACATCAAAGATATCGATCCCGATGCTGCTTTCATTCTCTCCAGCGGATACACGGACGACAAACCCCAGATCAAAAAAGTAATCGAATCCGGTTATGAATTTCTCCATAAACCCTATGCCATCAACACTCTGCTCAATACCTGCCGGATGATCCTCGACCGGAGATAGGTTCACGCAGATTTTCAAAAGACGCAGATATCGCAGATGCCAAAAATGGAACACGGATTGTTCGGATAAATGGATCAGACGGATAAAATGGAAAATGATTAGATAGTGTGAAAACAAAGAATAAGCCGTCATTCCCGACTTGATCGGGAATCCAGAGCACCGGAGTTTCGATGGAACACGGATTGTTCGGATTGAGCGGATTATGCGGATTTTACTTGATGTGGATATAGTTTGACTTGGAGTTCAAAACGCCTGTATAACCTAATTATTATCAATAAGTTATATGGCGGTTTGGACTTCAAGCAGCACACTCGCTAAACAATACCAGCGCTCTGAGAAGCCGGGATCGCTCTATCCCGGCTTCGCTTTTTTTGGGGTGAGAATTCCAATTTCTGGATTCCCGTTTTCACGGGAATGACGATGTTGTCTCTGGATTCCCATTTTCACGGAATTGACGAACCCTCCAGAATATCATTTGACATTATCCGCACCAATATTTTGATGCACATAAAAGCAAGAAATAAAGGACGATCTGATTGAAAACAAACATATTTATCAAAGGTGCATCCGAGCACAACCTGAAGAACATCGAGCTCTCTATACCACGCGACAAACTGGTGGTCTTTACCGGTGTTTCCGGTTCCGGAAAATCATCCCTGGCCTTTGATACGCTTTATGCGGAAGGGCAAAGACGCTATGTGGAATCTCTTTCTGCTTATGCCCGTCAGTTTCTGGGACAGATGGAAAAGCCCAAGGTGGACTATATTGAGGGTCTTTCCCCCTCCATCTCGATTGAGCAGAAGGCAGCCAGCAAAAACCCACGATCCACAGTTGGCACCGTCACCGAGATCTATGACTACCTGAGGGTGCTTTATGCCCGGGTGGGAACTCAACACTGCTATTCCTGTGGCGATCCGGTTGGCTCTCAAACAGTTGACCAGATGGTCTCACATTTGATGGATGAGCCCTCCGGAACCAAACTCCAGATTTTGGCTCCCCTTGCCCAAAACCGCAAAGGCGAGCACAAAGAAGAGCTGGATGCTTTGCGTCAGCAGGGCTTTGTAAGGGTTCTGATCAACGGCCAGCTTCGCGGTCTGGAAGAAGATATCCAGCTCGACAAGAAGAGCAAACACACGATTGAGGTCGTAGTGGACAGGATCGTGATCAAGGACGGAGTGCAATCCCGTCTTGCCGATTCACTGGAGCTTGCTCTCAAGATCACTGATGGACTGGTCAGGATCGATTTTGTCGATGAGCAGCGTGATCTTTTGCTTTCTTCCAGGAATTCCTGTGCCAAGTGTGGGATTGGCTATGAAGAGCTCTCTCCCCAAAGTTTTTCTTTCAACTCTCCCATTGGTGCCTGCGGTGTCTGCAATGGCCTGGGCTACAAGCTGGAGTTCGATCCCGATCTTGTGGTTCCCGATCCCGAGCAATCCATCCTGGGAGGCGCAATCGCTGCCTGGGGACGGCTTGAGGAAAAGCAGAGCAGTTGGACGCTGAACACTTTGCGGAACCTGGCCAAGGCCTATAACTTCTCCCTCGCAACCCCCTGGTATCAGCTTCCGGAGGAGGTCAAACAGCTCATTCTTTGGGGCTCCAAGGGACGCAGGTTCAAGATCGCATGGCAGACAGCTCACGGCTCCGGAAATTTTATGATGCGCTTTGAGGGGATTATGACCCAGCTCGAACGCCGCATGCGTGAAACCACATCCGAAGACATGCGCCGTTATTATATGCAGTTTATCAGTGACAAACCCTGTCCGGAATGCGGAGGCAAGAAGCTAAAACCTCAAAGCCAGGCAGTTTTGATCGAGAAAAAGAACATCACGGACATCACTGCCATGAGCATCCATCAGGCCTTTGACTTTTTCTCAAAAATCAAGCTCAAAGGCAACCAAAAGATCATTGCCGAAGAGGTTCTGAAGGAGATTAAAAACCGGCTGGGCTTCCTGATCAGCGTGGGCTTGCATTACCTGACCCTCGACCGGAGGTCTCCTACCCTTTCCGGGGGAGAGTCACAGCGCATCCGCCTGGCCAGCCAGATCGGATCCCAACTCGTTGGTGTGATGTATATTCTGGATGAACCGAGTATTGGTTTGCACCAGCGGGACAATTCCAAACTCGTGGAGATGCTTGTCCAGCTAAGGGATCTGGGCAATACCGTCATCGTAGTTGAACATGATGAGGACACCATGCGGGCTTCAGATCTGATTGTGGATTTTGGTCCCCGGGCCGGTATTTTTGGAGGAGAGATCGTCTTCACCGGAACAATCGATCAACTTATGAAACACAAGAACTCACTCACCGGGGCCTATCTTTCCGGCCGGCAGTGCATCCCGATCCCATCAGGCAGGATCAAACCGGATAGCAGGATGATCTCGATCAAAGGAGCGGAGCACAACAACCTGAAGACTATCGACATCGATATCCCGATCGGGCTTTTTGTTTGCATCACTGGTGTTTCCGGCTCCGGAAAGTCCTCTCTCATCAACCAGACCCTCTATCCGCATCTGCACAACAGCTTTTTCCGCACCAGCCACAAGGTTGGCAAACACAAGAGCATCAGTGGGATAGAGCACATCGACAAGATCATCAGCATCGACCAGCAGCCGATCGGACGCACCCCCCGCTCCAATCCCTGCACCTACATCAAACTCTTCGATCCAGTCCGCAATCTTTTTGCCGAACTTCCAGCCTCCAAAGTGAGAGGATACAAATCCGGTAGGTTCTCTTTCAACGTCAAAGGCGGACGCTGCGAGGCCTGCGAAGGTGCCGGTGTGAAACAGATCGAAATGCACTTTATGGCAGATATCTACGTCACCTGCGAGGTATGCAAGGGCAAACGCTATAACCACGAAACACTTAGCATCCAATACAAAGGCAAAAGCATCGCCGATGTCCTCGATATGGACGTCCAGGAAGCGATCGAGTTCTTCGAAAGCATCCCCTCTATCAAAAGCAAACTCAAGACCCTGCACGAAGTTGGCCTGGATTATATCAAGCTGGGACAGTCCTCAACCACCCTTTCCGGTGGTGAAGCCCAGCGCATAAAGCTCTCCAGAGAGCTTAGCAAGACCAGCACCGGCAATACCCTATACCTGCTGGACGAACCCACCACCGGATTGCATTTTGACGATATCAGCAAACTGCTTTCAGTGCTTGGGAAACTGGTGGCAATGGGAAATACTGTAATTGTGATCGAACACAACCTCGATGTCATCAAATGTGCCGACTGGATCATCGATCTGGGCCCCGAAGGTGGAGACGAAGGTGGAAGAGTGCTCACCTGCGGAACCCCGGAAGAAGTTAGCCAATGCGATGCATCCTATACCGGACAATACCTTCAACGCCATCTTGTGCGTGATAAATGCCGGAAATAGAGGTATTTGCCTTTCTGGATTTCAGGTGATTGGTTGTGAGATAGCACAGGATTGGGAACTGCTTGGTTTCAGGTGTTATGTCGCCCATATCGAGCTTTGAAATACCTGGTTGCCACAGACTACAGGGCTTACACTTCGTTTCACACCCTGCCTATAATTTTTCGTCCCTGATCGGGACTTTTCTCTTGTAAATTCTCTTGTAAAGCAACTCCCTTCCTGCTTGCTCCTTAATCCACAGCCTTAGTCAGGTCTTAATCCCCTCTTAATCAAGCGTTAATTATTAACGCTTGATTAAGAGGGGATTAAGACCTGACTAAGGCTGTGGAAAGAGGAAGGATGGGGGGAGGCAGCACTATCAATCGAAAATTTACCATAAAAAGATGCTCCGGGATGGAGGCGGTGGAGTTATTGCAGTTGCGTTGGGTCCTATACGAATTAGTTTATAAATAAGAACCGATCTTATTTAGGATATTATATGATAAGTCAAAATACTATTTTACAGAGGATAGAGCGTTTTAAGGCCTTATGCCGTGAACGCTCTATCAAAGTCACTCCACAGAGGATGGCCATATTCAGGATTGTGGCCTCAACTGAAGAGCATCCCGGAGCGGAAGAGATATATCGTCAGTTGCATTCTTCCTATCCCAATGTCTCATTGGATACGGTTTACCGCAGCTTATGGCTTTTGGCAGACCTGGGATTGATCAGCACAGTGGGGCCAAGGCGCGAAAGTGTGCGCTTCGATGCAAATTCGGACCGGCATCATCATTTCACCTGTGTTCGTTGTGGTCTGATCCGTGACTTTCAAAATACTGAGTTGGGAGAGCTTGATCTGCCTACAGAAGCTGCCGTTTTTGGCAGATTGGATTCACTTCACGTCGAGATCAGAGGCGTTTGTTCCGCTTGTTTGCAAGCTGAGAGCAGTGGTCAGCTGCCGGACCAAACTTCAAATAAAAAGCAAAGAAAAATAAGGAGAGAATCATGAGCGAGAAAAAGAAGAAACTAACCACAGTCGCTGGAGCACCGGTTCCGGATAACCAAAACATTATGACAGCCGGCAAGCGCGGCCCCTTGCTGATGCAGGATGTCTGGCTGGTTGAAAAGCTGGCACACTTTGACCGGGAGGTGATTCCGGAACGCAGGATGCACGCCAAGGGTTCAGGTGCCTTTGGTAACTTCACTGTCACCCACGACATCACAAATTATACCAAAGCCAGGATGTTTTCTGAGCTTGGCAAGCAGACCGAGGTCTTTGTGCGCTTTTCCACGGTTGCCGGAGAGCGTGGAGCTGCTGATGCCGAAAGAGATATTCGCGGTTTTGCAATCAAGTTTTACACAGAGGAAGGAAATTGGGATCTCGTTGGAAACAACACTCCGGTTTTCTTTATCCGTGATCCGCTGAAGTTTCCCGATCTCAACCATGCCGTTAAGCGCGATCCCCGCAACAATATGCGCAGTTCACGCAACAACTGGGATTTCTGGAGTTCGCTTCCGGAAGCCATTCATCAGGTTACCATCACCATGAGTGATCGCGGTATCCCATTTTCCTACAGGCACATGAACGGTTATGGCTGTCACACTTTTGCCATGTATAATGCCGAAAACAAGCGGGTTTGGGTAAAGTTTCACCTCAAAACCCTGCAGGGCATCAAGAACCTGAGCGATCAGGAAGCCGAGGAAATAATTGGAAGAGACCGCGAAAGCCATCAGCGTGACCTCTATGAGAGCATCGAAAAGGGTGATTTCCCGCGCTGGAAAATGTCTATTCAGGTGATGAGCGAAGAGGAGGCAAACAAGGTTCCCTTCAATCCATTTGATATCACCAAAGTGTGGCCGAAGAAAAATTATCCCCTGATCGATGTGGGTATCCTGGAGTTAAACCGCAATCCGGTAAACTATTTTGCGGAAGTGGAACAAGCCGCTTTCACTCCTGCGAATATTGTTCCCGGAATTGGATTTTCACCGGATCGCCTGTTGCAGGCACGTCTTTTCTCCTATGGTGATGCTCAACGTTACCGGTTGGGGATAAATCATCATCAGATCCCGGTCAATAAACCCCGCAACGAGGCACATAGTTATCACCGGGACGGACAGATGCGGGTTGATGGTAACTATGGCAGCACCCTTGGATATGAGCCAAACAGCTATGGTGAATGGCAGGAACAACCCGAGTTCAAAGAACCACCGATGCCGATTGAAAGCCCGGCCGACCACTGGAATCACCGTGAGGATGATGATTATTACAGTCAGGCACGTGAGCTTTTCCACTTGATGGATGCGGATCAAAAGCAGCTGCTTTTTGAAAACACCGCCCGCAATATGGGAGATGCACCCATCGAGATAAAGATCAGGCACATAGGAAACTGCCACAAGGTGGATCCTGCTTATGGGGAAGGGGTTGCAAAAGCCCTGAACATCACGGTCGATGGTACAATAAAGAACTGATGTCCTGTCTGCGGACAGGAGGATGTCTTGTTTCCAGGACTTGCACCAGTGCAGGTCCTGGATCTTATTTCAGCGGATGATGATCTTGGCCAGTTTTACTTCCAGATCTCCGTTTTTCAGGGACTTTTTCCAGTGAGCCCGCAAGCGCAAAGCCGAAACCAGGGTCGTATTTCCGCAGAGGATATAGGCCTCGCTGGCCGGGCATTTTTGTTTGAGGAAATCACCGAGCTCATTGTATAATAAATCTATTTTGCTGCTGCTTTCGAGGCGTTGGCCATAGGGAGGATTGCTGATGATGCACATGCCGAGTATTTTTTGCCGGTCTTGAAATCTTGTGGTGCTAAGTACCACTCTTCCGCCACCGGGAAGGCGGGAGAGGTTTTCCCGGGCGGTCTCGATGGCCTGGGGGTCGCAGTCCGATCCTGAGATCAGTCCCTGGGGAAGAGGGATGATCCTGGCATCCTCCTCGGCTTTTATGCGCCGATAGAGATCCTCATCAAAATCCGGAAGATAGCGGATGCCTTTGTCCTGCCTGAGGAATCCTGCCGGGATCTTGCAGGCCTGCATCAGTGCTTCGGCCAGAATGGTTCCCGAGCCACACATCGGATCCAGCAGCGGTTTTTCTGATTTCCAGCCCGAAAGCCGGATGATGGCTGCTGCGAGGGTCTCCTGGAGAGGTGCAAGATTGGAGCGCAATCGATAGCCCCTTTTGTGCATGCTGACACCGCTGAGGTCGATTGCAAGGCAGGCCCAATTCTCACGGATGTGGAGGTTGAAGGTGAGATCGGCATTTTGGGTGGCAAAATCCGGGCGTTGGTCAAAACGCTGACGGAACCTGTCGCAGATCGCATCCTTGCAGAGCTGGCTTGAATAGAGCGAATTGCTTATGTTGCTGGAGCTTACATTGCATTCGATGCCAAATGACTGGTCGAGGGCGAACAGAGTTGTCCAGTCCATGGCCTTGAAAACCTGATCGTAGAGATATTTCTCGCTGTGGCAGCGGAAACTGAAGATGGGAGCCAGGATGCGCTGGGAAAGACGGGAACAATAGAGAATCCTGTAAAGCTCCTGCTTCTGGCAGGAAATCCGGAGGCCACGGGGAAGGGTCTGCAGAACTGTCGCTCCCAGTTCTGTGAGTTCCTGGGCTGCATGGCTTTCCAGCCCGCCGGCCACCTGGACAAAGTATTTTCCTGTTTTCTGGTATTCCATTATTGGGACGAGTTATTGAATAACAGGGGTAACTCATCAAAAATTAACTGGTCAAATGTACTAATCATTTCCTTGAGATGTTTATCAGTTTGCATTGCCTTTCTGATATCAAAATAATATACACCATCGAGCGGGCATAGTTTTATCATATAGCCCTTAAATCTTCCAGGCAGGAAAGTTGAGCCAACATTGAATTGATTGTTTACTTTGGTTTTCTGGCGTTGAACATCGTTTAAAATAATTGCTATGTGTTGGATATCCGTGGCGGATAACCTCGAGTATAGCAACTTGTCTATGAATACTTTATCTATCCTGTCCTTGCTTGTTGTTTTGATTGCTCCGATAACTTTGACGTCTCCCAAATCATTTCTAATGACAATATCGTGCTGATATTTTATAGAGAACAGCACCTTATTATTGTGTATCACTGGCAAATCAAGCGTTTCGGCTTTTGCTGAAATCCTCAAATTATTCAAGAATATGAGGATCAGCTTCTCAAACAAGGTACCATTGATTTTTCGTGCTTTATTTGAGTTTACCGCTGGCAAGGCATCCAGGGTCGAGCCGAGACATTGTTGAATTGTGTACAGAGTTTTATTTACACATTGCCTTGTGGCAATTGAGTTTTCCACGGCTGGAAAATTTGAGATCAGATCTTTGAATATGGAAATGTTTGAATCAAACTGAATATTGCTGAGAAACAAATCTGAGTTTATGGGTCTTGTAATCTGGTACCCGCCGTCTTTTTTATATTGAAGAAAGTGATATTGGGGTTCGTTTTGGGCGATAATTCTGGCTTGAATGTTATCCGGTATGGATATAAAATCAAGATAGTATCTACAAAATGTTATAAAGTCGTCAAGCTGAGTGAAATGCGAATTGTCGATGGCTACATCACGTAATTGACTGAGTTTCATCTGATTGACATCCTTCGTTTTTGTGTCTTTTTATCTGCCTCAATCCAATACGTGGGAGATTTTTGCTTTACATGGACTATTCTATCAACAGCCCAATCCAGATATTTGACCTCTGTGTCACAACCGAGCCATTTACGCTGTAATTGTTCTGCACAAACAGCAGTAGTTCCAGAACCAATAAATGGATCGAGGATGATATCATCCGGGTTGGATGAGGCTAGGATGAGCTTTCTGAGTAGCTCTTCTGGTTTTTGGGTGGGATGAGCTGTCTTTTCGTGCATTCCGTTGCAGGTTGTAGGAATCTCTATAACATCTTTGGCCTTGGAGCCATCGGGATGTGGAGTCCACTCGTGTTTAAGCCCATTGTTGGAGAAGTTACTTGTTTCTGCCTGGGGGTGGGAGGGATACTTGAGAGTATGGTTGTGATATGGAGTTCTCACATCATCCATGTTAAAAGTGAAATCACTTGATTTTCTGAAATGAAGAATACTTTCATGACTGCGTCCCCAGTCCTTGCCAAGGTTTGCTTTGTTCTTATAATGCCAGATAAGCCACTTTATACTCTTGAAATACTCCAGGGTGGGTGGGACGAGTTCTGCAATAATTTCAGAAAACCCGCACATATAAAAAGTGCCAGTTGGTTTGAGAATTCTATAAACCTGGTAGATCCATTCCAGGCACCATTGTTTGTACACGTGGCTGCCATGAAACTTATCCCAATGAGCTTTGTTTATATTATAAGGAGGATCGGCAAACACTAAATCAATTGAACCGTCTGGAATTGAAGTGAGCCAAATCAAAGAGTCGCCATTCCATAATTGACCATTCTCGTTTTGAAAGTGCATTTTGACCAAGCCATTTAAAAAACTACTGGTTTCGAGATTATAGTAAATCCCCTGAAACAAATTGTCTATGGTCAGTTTGCTGGCTAAATTGGGTGTCATTTGTATTCTCCAGACATTTTTCTCAATAATAACGCAAGATCAAAATAGCTCTTTTGTGTCAAGGATATTCATTTTGCGAGGCAGCCTGGATTTCCAACAGCTGAACCCTGCATGAGAAACAAGTCTTCCATCACAATTCGGATGCTGGCCTTCAGTCAAGTTTACTTAAGTAGCAGCATTTTGCGGGTTTTGTTATAGTGAGGGCTGCTAAGTTTGAAGAAATAGACACCGGAGGAGACACGCCGGTTTGAGTCGTCCTTTCCATCCCAGACATATTGATATATCCCGGCACTGAGATCGGTGTCATGGATGGTTTTCACAATCTGGCCGCGTAGGTTGAAGATAGTTAGTTTGGTGTGTCCACCGGTGGCCAGATCGAAACTGATGGTGGTGGATGGGTTGAAGGGATTGGGATAATTGGCATGGAGCTTTGTAACGGGTGGGACTGGTGGTTCCGGATTTGCAGGAAAGGGAAAGATGATGCTGTAGGTCTCGGAGGGCTGGCTTTCACCCTCGTCATAGAGTGTTTGCACGTAGTAATGGTATTGTCCCAAAATGCTGGGAACTTCGCTGAAGCTGGTATTGGTGCCGGTCCAGATTTGTTCGAAAGCTCCGGCATTCAGTTTACGCATAACCTTGTAGCCAGTGACCGGAAAGTAAGGTTCCGTTGGGGGAGTCCAGGATAGCTGGATGGCGTCTTCCGTGTGGCCGGGGTTAAAATCTTCCACTTGTTTGAGTTCGATCAGTTGGAAGTCCTGGGAAAGGGCGGGCTCGCTTTCGCTGAGGAGAAGACCTTCTGCTGTGGATGTCTGGTAGCCAGGAGCCGTGGCTTGCACAGAATGCTCTCCCAAAGGAAGATAGAGTTTGTATAAGCCGGTTGAATCTGCAGCTGCTGTGATCCAGGATTGGTTTTTCACCCACACTTCTGATTGATCCGTCTGCATGCCGGAAAGCTGCACTTCACCTGAGATCAAGCCAAAAACATCGACCGCTTTGGTGATGCTGACATCGTCGATGAACCATCCCATGCCCTGGTTTTCAGCATCAGAGGCGAAAGTCCAGAGAAACCGGACATTTGGCGAGGCATAGCTACTGAGATCGAAACGCACCCTGCTCCAGTTTGAGTTTCCGGAAAATCCTGGTGCGTCTAAAGCCGAGATATTGCTGCAGGGATATCCTTCTTCCGGAGTCAGCAAATTCCAGGCACCACTATTGACCTGGATCTTGACGTTTCCTCCATCGCAGCCCTCCTCCATATCATAGAAATGCCAGAAATCCAGCTTGTAACCTGCTCCTATGAAGTGGGACGGAGATCTGAGTATGAAGCCCGCTGAGTTTGGATAGGGTTCATTCAGCAAGATGCCCCAGACATTATTTCCAGAGTGCGAGCCCGCTGCAGCAGACACACCCCATTGCCATCCGTTGGGTTTTGAGAAGAAGTTTCCATTGCTTGATTCAAAATCATAGAAACTGCCGGTATGGCCAACACTAAGAGCGAACTGAGCGCTTTTTGCGGATGTCTGATCACTGAGATAAGTGAGGTCGAATGTTATGTTTGCTCCCAAAACCGCTGCGGAGGAAAGGTTGAACCTAAAGGCCACCTGGGATGTGGATTGAGCTGGGATGCCGAGCAGGGACTGTGATGTTTCCTGTAAAGTAACCAGTGGATCCGAGCAACTGAGGTTGCTAATGATGCCATTCACCATCACCGAAGTGTTGTTTTGGAGATTGACTACCAGATATGCCTCTTCACCAGGATCCAAAAGGCCATCGCAATCACCATCAATATCAAGGAGATAGTATCCAATTGCACTCAGGTCCGGTTTAACAACCCTAAAAGACACAGGATAAGTCCAGGTGTGGCCATCTGCCCTCACCTCACACTGAAAAGTAATAAAGGTCTGACCCGGACAGTCATCCGAAATTGCAAGGTTCAAGGGGATAACATTTACAGCGGATGAGTTTGCCCCAATATCCGGGTAATCGCTTTCTGCAGAGAGCAGGGTTACATATTGAGAAAGTCCGGTGAGGGAGATACTTACACCAGTGGCAGATAACTGACCCATATTGTGTAGTTTTATTCCCAGTTCTGCTGATTCTCCGGGTTCGAGGATGGAATTGGCGTTTTCGTCTGTGATAATTATGTCGTTCACAATGAGATGAGCGCTTTGATAGTAGGTGGGGATAGTTGTGATCAGGATTGCCCGTTCATTGGAAAGTGGAGCTGCGGCCTGGGGATAGCTGTTGTTGAAGGTGTATTCCAAACCGCGGGTGTTTGTGTGGTCTTTGATGCCGATGGTGCAGTAAAGTCCATGCAGGGGCGTAAATCCCCCGCCTCCGAAATCCACGTTGTTGAAGGTCTTGTATTGGATTTTGATTTTGCCATCTCCCAGACCGGTGGGATGATGAACCGGATCATAGAAGATCACCTGGAAGTCCTCTGGGGATTCATGGTCATATCCATGCATCAGATTGTGATATTGAATGATATAGCGATGGTTGGCAGGATCGTAATACTGATAAATGCCTGATCCAAGTGGAAGATAGAGATCGTCCCAAAAGGCAGCAATCATCGGGCTGGGACCCTGTGCTCCCGGAAGATGCGAATTGCGATAATCCCCATTTTTGGTAACCCCAAGAGCGATAAAGCCATTTATACACACAGTTATCTGATCATAATAGACCCCGTAGAAGGGAAACCGGAAGGGAAGATCCAGCACCTTCAGAACCTTGGCACTGTTGGTATCTCCCTCATCCCAACCAGCCCCGGTATCAATCAGATCCGGGATCATCGTGCCACTGCCACCCAAAGCCGGAACTGTCTCCACCCATTCATAAACAGGGCAGTCCGGATAGCCGGTATCGGTGTCATCATAGATCAGATAGCCATAATCATCCGGCCCCAAAGGCGTGTTTTGGGAAACGCTGCCAATGGGAAGATTGAAGCTGCAGATTTGCTCAAATCCGTTGTTGTTATACAATCTCAAGCGGAGGGGGATAAGCATTCCTGGAATGAGTTCAGCCCTTGCCACCACCCGAAAACCGTCCATAGAAGTGATTTGTGATGATGGCAGCACATTGCCAAAGACAGATATCGAATCTATGATTGTCAAAAGGTCGTTCAGGGAACTCAGTTCACCCATCAGATCAAAAGCAGGATATACAGAGGAGTTACTGACCTGCAGGTTTAATGCAGTTACCTCTCCGGGATCAAGAATTCCATTGGCATCATCCAGAACTGTATAGTTGGAGACACTCATGCCAGCGTTGTAAGCAGTTAGATAGAACACGGATTGGGATGAAACAGCATTGGCATCGGTGACATAGATATTAAATCTGATTTCTTCCCAGGGAAGGATGCTGGAGTTCAACGAGAACAGGAAGGGCTGGCTTCCTGCTGCTGAAGTACCGGAGCTGATATCCGGATAGGAGACATTGGCCTGGAGGACCTGCACATTGGGGTTATCCGTGCTGAGAGTAGCAATTAATCCGCTTACATTTACAGCAGTGCTATTTCGCAAGGTCACCTCAAGTGCTATGGTCTCCGTGGCATTGGCATAGCCGTCTGAGTTGCCGGAAGAGCCATTGTTTCCATCATCTATCACCAGGTGGGAAGCATGAATTATGGATCCGTTTCCATTGATGGCAAGGCTTTGCTGTTTGGGTTTGTAGTTGTGTTTCGAAGCCGTGATCAATAGTTCGGAGGAAAGCGATGCCGGAAGGCTCAGAACTGCTCTGCCGGTATCATCAGTATATGCTTTGGCAACCACTTCCGCTGTCTCAGAACTGTAAAGCGCGATGCAAACATCCCCGACCGGGCTTTGGTCATTATCACTTATACTTATTTCAAGAGTGGTTGATCCAACCGGAATCTCAGTTGGAGCGCTGATATTGAGGTTTTGGGGAATTCCTACCCAGGCTTCGAGGGTTGGATCTCCCATCAGGTTGCACCAGTGAGCCAGAGATCTTGTGTAAACAGGTGCAACAGCTCCATATACAGAATGCAGGTATAGCCTTCCATTTAGCAAGGCCTCGCCCATGGTTCTCATATTGTGGTTGAATATCCCGCTCGAAATCCCGGAAATGAGGGCATTGTTAAACAAAGTGTGGGTTCCTCCGGTAGCCATTCCGATACAGGTCACCGCACCGGAAGGAGCTGCCTCCGTACCCAAGCGGATGAATTCCTCAGTGAGAGAGGTTCCGGAAAAACCACCGGTCAGGCAAGTGATGATCACAGAGTGAGATAGCTTGTTGCCATTGATGAAACTTGCATTGGGATTCCAACCGCTTACTCCATAAAAACCCCGGTAAGCAAAAAACCCAACCCCCTTATTGATAGCGCTGTTGATCGTGGAAGCAAAACCGGTGCTGTAGTTTTCGATGAAGCTATAGTCCGGATTGGCATATTCAGCTATTTCGTGGATATACTGTCCTGTATAAACACAGGTGATTCCAGAATCGGTCGGATCTCCAATTATCAGCATCCGGTTCAACCATGAAGCCTCCGGAAGGTTTGTGTTAACATTCTTTTCATAGGCATAGATCTTGTTAAAAAGAGTGCCAAGTTCAGTGAAATTTTCCACAGAGATCCTTCCAATAAAGGCATCGCCAAGAGCATCGTTTCCACACAGATATGTATAGGGATAATCCCCTTCACCACCATAACCGGATTCATTTTCAAACCAGGTTGGCACTCCAAAACTACCTCCAACATCTCCCAGCAGGATAATGAAGTCCGGACGGGTGCTCAGGTTATCATAGCGTCCTTGAATATAGGTCTTGATTGCAGGGCTTGAGGTTCCAGCTATAGCTGTGCTGGCAACATCCACCTCAAAACCTTTCTGGCGTTTCCAGGTGACAAATTCAGTCAACTTACTGAGGAAGGTCGCATTATTGTTTTGTCCGTGAATGATCAATATCCTTGCAGTTTGGGGGGCAGTTATGATATTGCGGAAGTCGCCAAAGTTCATGATCTGTGCTTCATATAGTTCCCGGAAGGCATAGCTGTAAAAAGTGTATGGCGCAGGAACAGCATCCACCCCAGGATAGGAAAAATCTATAAAGATCCGCAGGTTTGAGCTGATCAGTGTGGATCTAAGGGGATCCCAACTAAGCGGATAGGCCTGCAAAGCCAGCACCCGGAAATCTCTCAGATAGGCATCTCCGGAAGTGGTCACCTGTGCATCAGGATATTTTGTCACGTCATTATAAACACTGGAAAGAACCATGGCTTTGGCTGCATCCGAAACCACCGGACAAGGCCTCACATCAGGAAAATGTCTCTCGCCGGAAAATTCATATCTAATGTTGTATTCAGCGTTTGGGGGAATCGCCACCATCCCGGAATAAACAGGTAGTTCCGGATTTCCATCTCCGGCTGATGGATTAGCTCCTGCCAGGATTATCCGGCTGAAGCTTTCCCCATTGATCGAGACGCTTTCAAATTGCGGTGTGGGACAACTCAACTCCAGAACAATACCTTCAGAGCTGCTGCTGGATATCCTGAACGGACTTGTTGATGCATCCGGAACCGCATAAAGCGCTCCCAGCATAAACATCAGGACGATTACGATTGCTTTGTTCTTTTGAGCCATGTTCTTTTCCTTTGGCCGTACTCCGTATATAGCATAAGTTGCTAAAACACATAACCATGCTTGCTTCTATAGCTGGCCTCATGATTTGGTGTCCCGAGTCCGGGATCATCAATACGAAGCACTCCAGCTTCATGTTCATGTGTTTCGAAGCAAGCAAAAAGTCGGGGATATTTTCGTCAAGAGGTTTTATATAGTAAATTCAGTTCTGGGTTTGGAAGGAGGGGAAGTGCTGTGGTACACGGAAAGGGATTTTCCCTTTGGCCAAAGATTTCTCTTGACAGATGATG
>Ga0116204_1000955_pt1 | contig 16419 bp, 13 predicted proteins | sample LakKivwa52mmetaG_FD_94481 | JGI IMG/M metagenome (GOLD analysis project Ga0116204, IMG submission 94481) | Anoxic lake water microbial communities from Lake Kivu, Rwanda to study Microbial Dark Matter (Phase II) - Lake Kivu water 52m metaG | ecosystem: Environmental > Aquatic > Freshwater > Lake...
ACAATGATCCCCGCCCATGCCGCGACTCCATACTCGATGAACAGTGGCCAGGAGACATTGCCCGTGACGGCATCCACCGTCATGATCCCCGCGGGGATCAAGATGAAGTCTTCCGAAAGATGCAGACCGATTCCGCAGAGAATGAACGCCACGAAGATGGCGAGCGCGCCATTGCCTGCAAGCCATGCGCCCGCCTCGCGCAGGAGACCGCCTGACGCGGCATCCGCGCCAGGCGCGACAGCGGTCACCGCGAGCAAAGCGAGGGGGACGAACATGAACCCGACAGTCTAGGTCGGTAGCGGCGTTGCGGTCGCCCCAACCTCTGCCTGCACGATCAGCGCTTTGCGTTCGTCGGGATGCGCATGCCGTAGAAGCTGCGCCAGACGAAGAAGCATGCCACCAATGCGCATCCGACACCGATCCACACGCGCGCAGGATTGTCCTTCATGGCGATGGCGATCTCCACCGCGAGAAGCCCGAACAGCGTTGTGAACTTGATGACGGGATTGAGCGCCACCGAACTGGTGTCCTTGAAGGGATCGCCGACGGTGTCGCCGACCACGGTCGCCGCATGAAGGTCCGTACCCTTTGCACGCAGGTTCACTTCAACGATCTTCTTCGCGTTGTCCCACGCGCCGCCTGCGTTGGCCATGAAGATCGCCTGATAGAGCCCGAAGAACGCCATCGACACCAGATAGCCGATGAAGAAGAACGGATCAAAGAAGGGGAGTCCGAGCGAGAAGAAGAAGACCACGAGGAAGATGTTGGTCATTCCTTTCTGCGCGTAGACCGTGCAGATTTCCACGACCTTCTTGGCGTCCTCGATGCTCGCCTCCGTCTTGTTGAGGTTGATGTTCTCCTTGATGAACACCACGGCTCGGTACGCGCCCGTCACAACTGCTTGCGTGGCGGCACCAGTGAACCAGTAGATCACCGCGCCACCGATGAGGAGTCCAAGAAGAATCTCGGGCGTCACGATGGACAACTTGCCGATCACCAGTTGGCTCGCCGCCTGCAACTGCTGCAGCGTGGCGTCCGTCGGCGCCTCAGACTTGATGAGCGCAAGAATGATGCCGAACACCATCGTTGTCGCGCCGACGACGGCCGTGCCAATGAGCACGGGCTTCGCGGTCGCCTTGAAGGTGTTGCCTGCACCATCAGCCTTTTCGAGCGTGTGCTTGGCCACTTCGAAGTCGGGGTTGAAGCCGAAGTCGCGCTTGATCTCTTCCTTGATGCCAGGCTGCGCCTCGATGCGGCTGAGTTCGTACACGGACTGTGCGTTGTCCGTCACGGGGCCGAAACTGTCGACGGCGATCGTCACGGGCCCCATGCCGAGGAAGCCGAACGCGATCAGACCGAACGCGAAGATCGGACCCGCGAACGCGTACGCGGCAGGCATGAGTGCGGCGATGTCCTTCTCGGTGGAGATCCACCAACCGATGCCCATGAGACCCGCGATCACGAGACCCTTCCAGAAGGCGCTGTAGTTGCCCGCCACGAAGCCAGAGAGGATGTTCAGTGATGCGCCACCCTGCTTGCTGGCGTTCACCACTTCATCGACATGGCCCGAACTGGTGCTGGTGAACACCTTCGTGAACTCGGGGATCACCGCGCCTGCGATCGTCCCGCAGGAGATGATGATGCTGAGCGCCCACCAGAGGTTTTCCAGCTTGACGCCGTTGTATTCGATGTTGCCGAGCAACCACTTGCTGGCGACGAAGGTGACGACGATCGAGAGAATCGATGTGATCCACACGAGCCAAGTCAGCGGCGCTTCCTCGTGGAAGTCCTTCGCCTTGCCGTACTTCGCTTGGCTGAGCGCCTCGTTGATGAAGTAGGAGGCCAGCGAGGTGACGATCATCAGTGCGCGCATGGCGAAGAGCCACACGATCAACTTGCCGCACATTTCGCCCTCGTTGCCAACGGCACCGAGCGAGTAGGCAAGGAACGCGATGAGCGCCACGCCCGTCACGCCGTACGTCTCGAAGCCGTCCGCAGTCGGACCGACCGAGTCGCCTGCATTGTCGCCGGTGCAATCTGCGATCACGCCGGGGTTCTTTGGATCGTCCTCAGGCAGCTTGAAGACGATCTTCATGAGATCTGCGCCGATGTCGGCGATCTTGGTGAAGATGCCGCCACAGATGCGAAGTGCCGATGCGCCGAGCGACTCGCCGATGGCGAAACCGATGAATGACGGTCCGACCAATTCCTGCGGCAGGAAGCAGAGAATGCAGATCATGAAGAACAGTTCGACCGACACGAGCAGCATGCCGATCGACATGCCGGACTTCAGCGGGATTCCAAGCACGGGCAGCGGATAGCCCTTGAGGCTGGCGAACGCCGCGCGGGAGTTGGCTTGCGTGTTGATGCGGATTCCGAACCACGCCACGCCGTAGGAGCCGAGGATGCCGAGCACCGACGCGAGCAGGATGACAATGACATCGCGCGCGCCCTTGTGTTCGAGATAGCCAAAGTAGAAGATGATCGCGCCCGCGATCAGGATCCAGAGCACGGCGAGATACTTGCCTTGCTGGATGATGTAACTCTTGCAGGTCTCCCAGATGATGTTGGAGACCGCGAGCATGCTTTTGTGGGCGGGAAGTGCCACGGTCTGGCGGTACTGCAGCAATCCGAAGAGTGCGCCCACCACGGCGATCGCCAGTCCACCCATCATGAGTTTCCATCCCGTCAGCCCGCCGCCGAAATCGACATCATTGACTTGGGGGAGTTTCAGATCCGCCTCGCCTGCGAGGGCAGTCGAGGTGGTGGCAAGCACAGTGAAGAGGGCGAGCGGTGCGAATCGCATGCAGTTTCCTTCCGTAGTTTTGGGCTGTGAAATGAAGGCGGGGAGGGTAGCGTCCCCGATGAAAATCGGCAACGCGCCGAGGCGAGGACCCGCATGCTCGATCACCGACTCGCGAAGCGATTCAAGCATCTGTCGAAGTGGTCTCGGCGCACGGGTACGCCGTGCTTCCGGGTGTACGAGCGGGACATTCCCGAGTTTCCGCTGGTCGTGGACTGGTACGACGGCGATGTGGTGGCCTGGCTCCATCCGCGAACCCGCGACGACACACCCGAACGCGAGGAAGCGCATGCCAACGCTTGCGTGGAGCACATTCTGCGCGGACTGTCCGTGGAGCGTTCACGGCTCTTTCTGAAGCGGCGGCAGCGTCAGCGAGGACTTGCGCAGTACGAGCGCATGGACACGCGCGGCATCGTGCGGACCGTGCATGAGCATGGACTGGCATTCGAAGTGAATCTCTCCGATTATCTCGATACGGGACTCTTCCTCGACCACCGCACCACGCGCGCGATGGTGCGCGCGCGTGCGAACGGTCGGCGCGTGCTGAACCTGTTCGCGTACACGGGGGCGTTCACCTGTCATGCAGTCGCGGGCGGCGCCGCGCAGACGCACACCGTGGATCTCAGCAAGACCTACCTCGAGTGGGCACAGCGGAACATGGCACTGAACGGTTTTCGCGGCGATGCGCACCGCTTCGAGCAGGCGGATTGTCTGCAGTGGTTGGAGCAGCCGACGCGCGGCGAGTCGTTCGACATCATCGTGCTCGACCCGCCGACCTTTTCCAACAGCAAGCGCATGGTGGCGGACAGTTTCTCGGTGGAACGCGATTGGCCCGCGCTGATCACTTCCGCCATGCGCTGGCTGGATCCGCGCGGACAGATCTGGTTCAGCACAAATGCTCGTTCGTTCGCGCCGGATCTTGCGCTCGTGCCGGCGGGCGTGGTCCTGCGCGACATCAGCAGGTTCACGCTTCCTGACGACTTTGCCGGGCGCACGCCGCACCGCGCCTATCTCGTGGCGCACGCGGGTTCGCCCGGTGCGGTGGACCTGCGCCTGCAGCGCGGCGTTTAGCCGTCAGACTTTTCGTCGCGTCGCTTGTCGGAGGGATCGGACGGTGGGGCGGATGCCTTGATGACCGATGCGGGAATCATGAACTCCGGTGCGTCGGGCAGCTTGTCGACGAACGCATCGCGGTCTCGCTCGCCCGTTTCGATCTTGAAGCGCAGAATCTGCATTTTCTTACGGTCGCCGACATACAGATGCTTGTCGTCGAGCGCGAGCGAACTTGGCAGTTCGGGGCAACCCGTGCGCGCATTGGCAAACAGAGTGAAGTCGCCCGTGCGTACATTCGTGCGGAAGATCGCGGGCGCGCCGTTGTCGCTGATGTAGAGCGTTTCGCCATCGGGGGCGAACAGCAGTTGGATCGGGCGCTTGAGCCCGCGCGACGCATCGGCGATGACAGAGCGGCGAAGTCCCGTCTTGCAATCGAATGCCACGACCTGCGATGCGCCGCGGTCGGCGACATAGAGAAGACCATCCGCACCAATGGCGATGCCCCGAATCTCCGTGACTCCTTGTGGCGAGATGCCTGCACGCGGGACGATCTCACCCGGCGGAAGTCCGAGTCCTGCGATGTCAGGCGGAACGGGAATCGGCTGCCCAGGTGTCGCGGTGCCGATACCGCTGTAGCGCGTGACCGTGTTCGTGTCCTGATTCGACGCGAAAACGGTTCCGTCGATGCCTACCGCAAGCGCGTATGAGTGGACCATCTCGGAGTTGGCGAGGCGCTTGACCGCGAAGACCGAATCGAACGGGAGAATGCCGTCGGCGTTTGGCGAGCCGTACCAGAGGATGCGCGTGTCCGACATGTTGGCGCTGACGAGCAGCAATCCGTGCCGCCCCGTGTGCAGCATGCCGCGAACGCCCTGCGCCTCGCCGCCCGCGGAATCGGGCACATCGCCGAGCACGCTGCCCAGAAGTTCTCCATCACTGTTGATGCCGTGCACCGTGTTGCCCGCCGGCTTGCCGTGCATCGTGATGTACCACCGGGGATCCTTCGCGGTGAGATCGTGGTCGTGCGTTGGCTTCTTGGGTTGGTCGGCGTCCTTCGAGTGATGCTTGTGCTTCGGGACGTCTCCCTCGCGGCGGTCGAAACGCTCCTCGCTCGGCTCGGCCTCTTGCAAGTTGTCCTGCGGCGGTTCGCACCCCCACAGACTGGCGGCGCAGGCGACCATGCACCACACGGCACCGGGGGATGAAAGCTGCCGAGATTTCAAGTTGCGCATTTCCATGGTGTGAGGTGAGAATACCCCCATGGTCGCTCACGATCTGCTGCACAGTGTTCCTCTCATCCTCGCGGAGAAGGGGCAGTCTTTGGTTCCGCTGTTCGAGCAGCAACAACGGGAGCATCCGATGAACTTTCATGGGGTGCAGAGTTCCATCAGCCATTTCACGAACGGATGGTTCGTGCTGTCGTTGCTCCTTGGATTGGTCGTGGCCGCACTCTGCGGGTTCGCGATCGCGTGGCATCCGCGTCGCTCGGGGAAGGGTGATCCCGTGGAGGATCTGGAACAGCGCAACACTTTGATCGTGCTTGCGCTCGTGGGGGCAGTCGTGTCGGAGCTGGTGCGCGTCGATTCGGCGATGGCGTTGGTGATCTTCGGCATCGGCGGTCTGATCCGATTCCGAACCGTGCTGGACAATCCGAAGATCACTGGCAAGGCGATCATGGTGGTGGTGATCGGTCTCTCGTGCGGACTTGGCGAACTTGCGATGGCAGTGTTCTTCACCGTCTTCTCATGGCTGCTCATCTTCTGGCTCGATTCGACCGTGGGCTTCCGTCTGCGGCTCAAGTTGCCGAGCAAATCCGATCCCAAGGCAGTGATGCTGACGGCCATGGAGTTGATTCGCAAGGTCGGGGGCAAGATCTCCTCCGCGCAGGAGTACGAGCACAAGCGTCAGGTGATCATTGTCGGCAAGGTGCCATCGTCCGCGGATCCCGTGAAGTTTCAGGCATCGCTGATGCATCGCCTTCCACCAGGCGAAGACATCGAGATTGATTTGAAGACTGGATGACTCGCGAGCCGCCGACTCTGCAGTTCGATCATGTCGTGCGCGAGTTCGCAGGTGGCGTGCGTGCAGTGGATGGCGTGACGCTGTCGTTGGCCCCTGGCTCGTTCACGGCAGTGATCGGCCCGAGCGGATGCGGCAAGACAACGCTGCTGCGGCTCGCCGCGGGTCTTGATTCGACGACGGCAGGGCGGGTGGATGCCGGAGACATGAGTGGTTCGCGGTCGGTGTGCTTCCAAGATCCGAGGCTGCTGCCGTGGCGGCGTGTGGTGGACAATGTCGCGCTCCCGCTTGAATTGGCGGGCGTTCCCCGCGCACGGCGACATGCGAGTGCGCTCGATGTGCTGCAGGCAGCGGGGCTGGCGCACGCCTCGCGCATGTTGCCTTCGCAGTTGTCGGGTGGGATGCGCATGCGCGTGGCGCTCGCGCGCGCACTCGTGACGAAGCCGCAGGTGCTGCTGCTCGACGAGCCGTGCAGCGCGGTCGATGAGTTCACACGCATGCAGCTTGATGCGGAGATTCTTCGCACATGGCGTGCGTGTGGCGCCACGACGATGCTGGTGACTCATTCGGTCAGCGAAGCGGTGTGGCTCGCCGACCGTGTCGTCGTGATGGCACGCGGTCGCGTGCATGCGGATCATGTCGTTCGAGTGGAGCGCGCCGCGCGTGAGCGTGGCGGTGTGGCGTTCATCGGCGAGGTGGAACATTGCATGCGTCTGCTGGCCGCCGCGTCGGGTGCCGCATCGGGTGAGGAGGCGGCATGAACGCACCAGCCGCTGGCGTCCGTGCGATCGCGTGGCCGCTGCTGGGTGTGGCGATCGTGCTTGGCACCTGGCAGATCGGGGTGATGATGTCCGGAGTCGCGCCGTATCTGCTTCCGGCTCCCACAGCGATTGCGCGCGCGATGTGGGAGAGCCGTGACATGCTTGCGGCGGCTATGGGGCGAACGGCGCTCGGTGCGGCAGTCGGCTTCACCTGTGCAGCGGTGGCGGGAATCCTGCTCGGCAGCGTGATCGCGCTGATTCCGCTGCTGCGGCGCTCCCTCTATCCGCTTGCAACTGTTCTGCAAATGGTGCCTGTTGTCGCCGTGGCGCCGCTCCTGCAACTGTGGGTCGACAACGGCTTGCCGATGGCAATCCTGTCCGCCGCGATTGTGGCTCTCTTTCCTGTGCTTGCGGCAACGATCGATGGGCAGGCATCGGTTGACCCAGGTCTTCGGGAACTCCTCAAGTTGTACGGAGCGTCTGCGCTGCGCCGTTGGTGGAAGTTGGACTTCCCGTGGTCGGTGCCTGCCACTGTGACTGGACTTCGCATCGCCGCAGGGCTCGCGGTGATCGGTGCGGTGGTCGGCGAGTTCGTTTCTGGCTACGGCGGCACACGGGCGCCGCTCGGTATCGTGATTCAAGCCGCGATGCGGGATGCGAGAACGGACCTCGTGTTCGCCGCGGTCGCGCTCACCACGGTGGTGGGATTCGCGTTGTTCGGTGCGGTCAGTCTCGTGGGCTGGCTGCTCGTGCGCCGCTGGCATGCGTCGGCAGTCAACGAATCGGAGGATCGACGGTGATGTGGCGAAGTGCGATGGTGGTGGCGGTGACGTTTCTCTGCCTGCATGCAGGCTGCGATGGATCCAAGGATGGCGCCTCGGCCCCCGCGCGAACGATGGTGCGCGTTCAGTTGAACTGGGTGCCCGAGCCTGAGTTTGGTGGCATATTCGCAGCGCAGCAGGATGGTCTGTACACCGCAGCGGGACTCGATGTGGACATTCGCAAGGGCGGCTCGCAGGTGCCCGTCGCGCAACTCGTGGCGAGCGGGCAGGCGGACTTCGGTGTGATGACCGCGGAGGATGTTCTCACGCTGCGCGACCGAGGTGGCGATCTTGTCGCAGTCTTTGCGATCTTTCAGGACAACCCCACGGGGTTCCTGCTGCACGAGTCGAATCCCATCACAACCATCGAACAGTTGTGGATGAGCGCATCCACGGTGGCTGTGGATGCGAATCCTCCCTATGTCAGGCTGCTCAACGCGAAGTACGGCGGCAAGGATCTGAAATTGGTGCCGTACACCGGAGCGCTCGCGGGATTCCTCGCGTCGAAGGATGCGGTGCAACAGTGCTTCATCACCGCGGAGCCCGTGGAGTGTCGGCTTCGTGGCGTGCCCACGCGCGTGTTGTCAGTGGCGACCGTGTTCAATCCCTATGCGGCAGTGCTTGCCACAAGCGCCGCGTCAGCTGCGAAGCGTCCAGAGATGGTGGAGGCGTTCGTACGCGCGACGAGTGAGGGATGGCGGCGTTACTTCGCGGATGCGTCGAAGTACAACCCGGGCATCGCCGCGCTGAATCCGTCGATGTCGCTTGAGGCGATGAACATCGCGGCGGAGATGGAGCGTCCGCTGATCGTTCCTGCGGATGGTGCGCCGATCGGTTCGATGCGGCTTGAACGCTGGCAGCAACTCGAGCGCGAGCTGGTGCAGGTCGGGACGATCGAGTCGGGGCGCACGCCTTCGGCGGGAGTGCTCTGGAGCGCACCAGTCGGGACGCCCAGTGGCGCGACGGCAGCGATGCCGACACCATGAATCGCCCTCCGCTTCGGATTGCGCCGACGACGCTCTGGGAGTATCCGAGCCAGCACTACACAACGGCGGATGGATCGCGCATGCAGGGCGACAAGGCGTATGTCGGTGCGACGCCATCCTGGGTGATCTGGCAGTTGTTGCAGCGGTACACGCGCGAGGGTGATCTGGTGCTCGATCCGATGTGCGGCAGCGGCACCACGCTTGATGTCTGCGCCGATCTTGGGCGAACGGGGGTCGGATTCGATTTGGTGCCTTCGCGCTCCGACATTCGCGCTGCCGACGCGCGCGAGATTCCGCAAGGGGATGCGACGGTCGATTTCGTGTTCGTGGATCCGCCTTACTCGACGCATGTCGATTACTCCGACGATCCGCGCTGCATCGGCAAGCTTGATGCGTCGGGCGAGGATGGAGGGACGGCGTACTACCGCGCGATGGAGCGCGTGATCGAGCAGATCGACCGTGTCCTGAAGCCGAGGCGTTACATGGCGCTGTATGTGAGCGACTCATGGCGCAAGCGGCGCGGCGCTGCGGGCGGCGGGGGCGGGGTCTTCATGCCGATCGGCTTCGAGCTCTTTGATCGCCTTCGCAAGCGGTTTCAGCCCGTGGACATCATCTGCGTTGTGCGGCACAACGCCTCGCTCGGCAAGGGCAACTGGCGGCGCGCTGCAGAGGAGGGAAACTTCTTCCTGCGCGGGTTCAACTATCTCTTCATCATGAAGAAGGTGCCGGCGGATGCGAAGCGCGCGAATACGAAGCGCGCGGACACGAAGCGCTGACTCAAGGCGCAGCTGACGACGGGATCTCGAGTCCTGCATCGCGTGCGGCTCGCACGGCGGCGTTCACACGGCGCATCGAGAGTGAACGCAACTCAGGATGCTCCGTCACGAGTGCCCCAATCGTCTTGTCGTCGGGAGCGCTCGTGGGAAGTGCGGTCAGCGCTGCACGCACGGCAGCCACCACTTCGCCGTCGAGTGCATCGAGCTTCGGGTTGATCGCATCGAAGGCGGCATCGGGCAGTCGGTCGGCAAGCGCTCGTGCGTTCTCGAAGTCCCTCCCAATCGGGGTGCAACTGGCAACAAACATCTCAGGGAAACGCCGGCTCGCTCGCACAGCGCGGAGTGCGCGCGAATCGGCATCATCGGAGAGCGAACTGCAGACCTCGTCCATGATGCGGTCCTCGACCCGCTCCCACACAGCTTCCGTGCTGCGGTAGCGGCCCAGTATGCCGGGAAGTGCCGCGCGCACCTCGGGGCTCCTGTCACTTCTTTCGATGAGCATGAGCAGCATCATGTCTCGCAGTGCCTGCTCGCGCGCCGCGGATGTCTCGCGCATGGCTGGAAGCAGCTGATCCCAGTGCAGCGCCACCATCCCCGCGAGCAGCTCCCGCGTGTGTTGTGGCAATTCATCGTCGATGACCAGGAGCGCAGCGCACCCCGAGGGCAATGTGTCGAAGAGCACGTGGAAACGGAACCAGCCTCCCCCGATTCGGCGGCGTATCGACTGTTGACTCGGCGCGCACGAGCCACGAAGCGCCTCGAGCAGCATGGTCGCGGGTCGGGCGGGGAGTCCCTGCAGTGCACAACGAAGACGGATGTCCTCGAGCAGTGCAGTGTCCGCATCCGCTACGAGACTTCGCGCTGCCTGCAGATGGCTGAAGTATGTCTGAACGGCTTCACGCGCCTTCCGAGGCAGGTCCTCATCGTCGTCGCCGCGACCGCCCTTCATCGCTTGCGATTCGCCTGCTTCCACTCGCGCAGACATCTCCTTTTCCAAAGCGCGATAGCGCGCATCGGCAGTCGCCGCGATTGCGAGGCACGTTTCCATGTCGAGCCCTGCGGCACGACCAATGGCACACACTCGATTCGTATCGACTCGGTGCGGCAGAGCGCCGAGATCGCGCCAGACGCTCAGTCGAGATTCTTCCTCTGCTTCATCGGACTGCGTCTGCTCAGTCTCCGGCGGATCCGGCGCTCTGCCATGCTGAAGCGCGAACGCAACGGCTTTTGCAACCTCCTCGTTGCCCTTGACTGCGGCGGTGAGTGACAGCGAGGCGCGCTCGAGCGTGCCGCGCAGCGAGCCGACGCGCTCGGCACCACGTTGCGCGGTGTGGACGCGCACACGAATCTCTCGGAGTGCCGTGCGCATGGATGCGCTGCACATGGGATGTTCGCTACCCACTCGGATCGCGATCAGCACATTTGGCTGAACGACCCTCAGCGCATCGTCGATCAGAGCCTCTGTGGTGGTGATCCTCGCGGAGGAGGGGAGCCTGTTCGATTGCGAGTCGAGGGCGTCGGCGGCACCGCGCTGAAGGTCGAGAAACCTGTCGATGGCGCGTTCCGTTGCCTGCTCGGTCGTATCCGCGAGCGGGGGCAGATCGGCATCCACCGCGCCGGGTTGCTGGGTCTGTCCATCTTCGTCGACGCTCTGTGCCTGCTGCTGACGGTCGGAGAGGGCGCTTTGACGCTCGTACTCCAATGCTGCTGCCATGCCGAATGCGCTGACGGCCTGCCACCAGCGTTCAGCCGACGGCTGTAGACGCATCGCAATCTCCGTGAACGCCGCGCAGAGGTCCATCGTCGATGAACGCGCACTGCCATCAGCGGCGGCGCGGCGAAGTTCGTGCGCGAGCCGCGTCAGGGGATCCTCGCTTGCGGCCGGGTAGAGAACGCCAACGGTGTGACTGGCACGTGCAAGTTGGTGGATTCGCTCGATTCCACGGCGGGCGACAAGCATCGCGGGTACCGGCGAGTCCACTCCCTGCACCGAGCGCAGCGAGAACAGAAACTCCTCTTCCAGTGCCCGACTCTCTGCGATCAGACGGGCCTGCACAGACGCGGCAGCGCGGCACTGCTCTGGCATGAGCCGAGGCCACTCCACATCATTGAATTGGTATGTGCACGGCGCTATGTCGCGCAGCGCTCGGGCTGCTGTCGTTCGCACGCGAAGGATTTGTGCAAGATGCACATCGTGGAGGCGATCAATCTCCGCCCAGTCCACGCTCGTCCGCGGAACATCCGCATCGTCGAACCAGCGCACAAGATCCGATGCGTGGATCTCCTGCGGCAGCGCCATCTGTGGGGGGCGTTCTGCCCCACTGCAACTGATCTGCACGGCGGCGCAGAGCAGAGTTGCAACAGCGGAGAGAAGGCAGCGCGTGCCCATAATCGCAGGGTAGCCGCTGCAGAACGCACGCCGTAGTGACCGAGCTGCGGCAATCCCTCTCAAAGTCGCAGAAAATCACATGTTCGGCAGAAGTGGTGGCCCCAACGCGCCGACGCCAGCGGCATGTTTCTTGATTCCGTCTTCTCTGAGTTGCATCTGAGCGCAGGGAAAACGACTGTTGGGAAGGCTGTTCGAGGGCAACGCAGGTCAGGAGGATCCACCACATGGAACGCAGCATGAAGGCAAGGGGCGGACAGGGAGGAAGGCGTTCGATGAAGGTGGCCCTCCTGGCTTGCGGCGGATTTGCCGCGGCGTCGTTTGCACACGGCGTCTGGACAAAGCGCACTTCCGCGAACCCCGATCTCTTGGCGGACTTGACAGCGGTGGTCACGCCCGCATCCGTCCATGGAACGCTGCGCGTTCCAGCGGATTTCAGTGATCTGCAGTCCGCAATCGATGCGGCGGCGACCGGATCCACCGTGCTTGTTGCGCCAGGGACTTACAAGGGAAACTGGAAGATCCGCGACAAGTGGATCATGCTTCGCGGTGAGGGCGATGCAGCCGCACCAGCGGCGTGGCTGCAGGGCGAGCGGGCGGACACGCCCGTTCTCACGATCGAGGGTCTTGCCGCATGTGGAACGGAGATCGACAACCTCTTGCTGTTTGGTGCAGCAGGCACGAACGGCGTCGGACTTCTCGTGGACCGCGCGGACATCACTGCGCGGCGATGCGCGTTCAACGGGAATGAAGGGGGCGGTGTGGTGCACCAGAGCGGCAAAAGCGAGTTTTTCTCCTGCCTCTTTGAGCGCAACGGCGCCGACTTTGCGGGCGGCGGACTGCGCAACGAAACGGGGAATCTGACCCTCGTCGGCTGCGTGGTGCGCGGCAACAACGCGCGCACCTTCGGCGGCGGGATTTACACATCGAATGGCACCATGACGCTCGTGGAGGTGACCGTCAGCGGCAACACCACACGCAGCGGTGCGTGGGGAGGCGGAATCTACGCGGCGGAGAGTTCGCTGCTTGCGCTCGATGCATCGATCGAACGCAATGCATCGGCTGGATCGGGCGGCGGCGTGTTCGTCGCGGGTGGCGATGCATCGCTTCACGCCTGCCGTTTCACCGCGAACCGAAGCGCCGAGGCGTGGAGCGTGGATGGTCGCGATGCCAAGGTGCAACTCGACACATCGCTCGTGTGTGGCGACAACCTCTCGCCGAACCTAGGTGCGTCGATCAGTCGCGCTGGCGTGACATTCCTCGGCGAGTGCTTCCCTGACCGCAACCGAAATGCGATCGACGATGCGCAGGAGATTGCTGATGGCAGCGTGTCGGACTGTGACGGCAACGGGGTTCCCGACTCAGCCGATCCTGACTGCAACGAGAATGGTTTGGTGGATGCATGCGAAATCGCCGCTGGCTGGGTGCGCGACTGCAATGGCAATGGCATCCCCGATCGCTGCGAAATCCGTCTTGGGCTTGCCGAAGACCGCAATGGAAACGGCATGCTCGACGAGTGCGAGTCCGTGGCCGAGTGAAGTGCATCGGGGTTTCGGCCGCCGATGTATCCTCCGTCGTGACCCGCATGCGTAGCTCAGTTGGATAGAGCATCGGTCTTCGAAACCGAGGGTCGTTGGTTCGAGTCCAACCGCGTGCGTTCGAGTGAGTGCAAGGGCCGTGGGGCAGTGCGCCCTTGTGCCGACGCGACACGCCGAACGGCATGATGTCTGCGCAGCGCAGCACGCTTTCCCGTACTCTCCAAAGGCATGGGTTCCATGCAGGGAAAACGCGGCCTCGTGATTGGCGTGGCCAATGAGCACTCGATCGCAACGGCCATCACGCAGGCGCTGAAGCGCGAGGGCGCGCACTGCCTCTTTACGCATCTGCCGGGCGAGAAGAGCGAGCGGCGAACGCGCCGCGCGCTGGAAGAGAGCGGCGTGACCGACCCGTGGCTGATGCCACTTGATGCGGGCAGCGACGAACAACTCGACGCGGTCTTTGCGCGGGTCGCGTCCGAGTTCGGCACGATCGATTTCCTGGTGCACTGCATCGCCTACTGCGACAAAGAGTGGCTGAAGGAAGGCAAGTTCACTGGAACGCCGCGCGGCGTCTTTACACAGGCGTGCGATCTGTCGGCGTACACCTATGTGGCGATGGCACAGCGTGCGGCGCCACTGATGACTGCGGGCGGCGCGATGGTGTCGCTCAGTTACCTCGGCGCCGAGCGTGCTGTTGCGGCGTACAACGTGATGGGTGTCGCGAAGGCGGCGCTTGAGGCGAGCACGCGCTACCTCGCGGCGGACCTCGGTCCGAAGAACATTCGTGTGAACTCCGTCTCCGCTGGTCCAGTACGCACGATGAGCGCGATGGCGGTGGGTGGGTTCAATGACATTCTCGGCTGGATCGAGCGCACCGCACCGCTGCGGCGGAACATCAGCGCCGAAGAGGTGGGCGAGGCGTGCCTCTTCCTTCTGTCGCCGCTCTCGTCTGGCATCACGGGCCAGGTGGTGTATGTCGATGGCGGCTATTCGTGCGTGGGCGTTCCGAGCGGGTTCGGTGGTGGCGCTGCTGGCTGAAACACCCAAGGATCGTTGCAACGGAGATCCCCATCGGGGATGAGCGCTCGACGCACGGCGACGGCAAGCGCATCGAGTCCGATTCGCTCCGTACAACTGACGCACACATCGGCGGCCCGCGACTCAGGTGATTCGCGCGCGACATCGCAGTCTGCGTGCGTGCAGACGCGCAGTCGTGGCGTGGCGCGTTCGCTGGTGCCGAGGGGCGGGCATGGTCTGCCTGGCGCGGATACTTCAATCAGCAGATGCGCGCGCGCGCGCAGTGGCAGGAGCAACGCGTGCGCGGCGCGTTCCACCGCATCGGCATCGTCGCGGATGCCAGGTGTGTCGAACCAGTCCGCGACAAGCCCGTCGAGCGTGAGTTGTGCGGCTACCGCATCGCGCGTGGTGCCTGCCGCGTCGAATGCGATTGCCACGCAGCGACCCGCGAGAGCGTTCAGCAGCGATGACTTGCCGACATTCGCTTGACCAACCGCGACGATGCAGGGCGGATCAATCAAATGCATCAGACGCTGCGAACGCGCCTGATCTGCAGTCGACGGTCGCCACGCGGGGCCGACCCGTCGGCGGCGCGTTGACTGCGCAAGCAGCAGCGGTACGGCCCGCTCGCTCGCGGCGCGCGCGAGCAGACGGAGTGCCGCGGCCTCCGTGTCGTCCGCCGCTTCTGGAAACATGTCGCGCGGCTTTGGGTTCTCATCGATCGACGCGCCGCGCGCCAGCATCCACGCTCGCAGGCACGCGCATGAATAGGGGCCCCCATGCGGCATGACCCAGGCACTGCAAGGGCTCACGCGTGCGATGATGCCGTCATCGATCTCCGCAAGCGTGCGGTGAACAACAGCGCCGATCGAGATGGCAGCGTGAGCACCACCACTGGAACTCAGGCCAGTGAGCGCACCAAGCGCGCGATCAAGGGCAGCGGCATCAGACGCGTGCAGTCGTGCAATCGCAATCGCTCCGACAGCGTGCGCAGTTTCCCAGTGCAGGCGCACGCCGTGCATGGGTGGCAACCCCGTTGCGGCCACTGCGCCATCAATCATCCGTGGCTGGTTCATCCACACCTGCTGCAGCAACAGAAGAGGCGATGCCAAGCAGCAGCAGGTCGGGCACGATGCGGTCCACGAAGTCCTCGTGCTCGAAGATGGTCTGCGCATCGCCGCCGGTGACCACCACCATGGGGAACGCACCTTGAGCGTCGGCGTACCGTTCAATGAGCCGCTGTGCGAGCCCACGGATGCCGTGGAAAACGCCCTGAAGCATCGCGTCGCGTGTGTTGCGACCGAATGGCTCGTCGGGGGGCGGCTCGAAGCCGATCTCTGGAAGCGCGTCGGTGTGTTCATGCAGCGCGCGAAGCTGCATCGCGGCGCCAGGCGCGATGGCACCGCCGTGAAACGTGCCCTCGCCATCGACGAAGTCGACCGTGACGGCAGTCCCCGCATCGATGACAACACAGGCCTGCTTGAGTCGTGCGTATGCAGCGGCCGCACAGAGCAGTCGGTCGACGCCAGTGGTGGCATCTGGATCAACACGGGTCGCCACGGCAGGCATGATGTCCTCGCCGATCACTCCAATCTCGATGTCCAACTTTCCCTCGGCTCGCGCGCGAAGTGGATCGGAGAACGAGCGATTCACGCTGGCCATGGCCACCACTGCATCGCTGCCCTCCACCTCTTGCAGGTGGTGGGCGATGCGTTCAAGCAGCGTGTCAACCTTGTCGTTGGGGATGCTCTCGCTCGCGTCGAGTTCCCCCCGCAGATCGTTGAAGCGACCAATCTGCGTGCGGGTATTGCCAACTGAAATCGCAACGAGCGCGTTCACCGCGCGAGTATAGGAGCCGTTGCGCCGACCGCGCCGACCGCGCCGACCGCGACTTCCTCCCGCAGGTGTTTCAGCAGTGCGGCATGCGCGCGGCGTGCGAGCGGACCGATCGATCCATCGCCCACGGCGCGGTCGCCCAGCCGAGTGACGGCGGAGTACATCCGCTTGCTCGCAGTGACGAGGATCTCGCGCGACGCGTGCAGCTGCGCCTCGGTGATGGATTGCACCGCGCACGGCACTCCGTCGCGGATGCATGCCTCGAGCAGTCTCGTCCGCATCACGCCATGCAGGATCGACGGTTCGCCTTCCACGGGTGGCGTGGCGAGGACTCCATTCACCTCCACGAACACGTTGGTGGATGTGCCCTCGCTCACCATCCCATTTCGGATCAGGATGACTTCCTCCGCGCCGGAAGCCGAG
>Ga0116204_1000957_pt1 | contig 16393 bp, 32 predicted proteins | sample LakKivwa52mmetaG_FD_94481 | JGI IMG/M metagenome (GOLD analysis project Ga0116204, IMG submission 94481) | Anoxic lake water microbial communities from Lake Kivu, Rwanda to study Microbial Dark Matter (Phase II) - Lake Kivu water 52m metaG | ecosystem: Environmental > Aquatic > Freshwater > Lake...
GGGATAACCCAAGGGGGTGTATTGGGGTAGGACAGGTAGGTTTTTTTATTAACCGGTAATTTGTGATTTGTTCCGGTTAATTTTTTTGTCAAGGTTGAAAGAAGTTCCCTTCGTTTCCCCAATATTATTTTCCGGTTAACTTTTTATTCCCCGAAGGGGAATAAATTTTTTTTGGTTGGGTTAAAAATAACTGTTATTTTTTTTGGTGGTGTCAAAAATTATTCCGATCTTTGATCCGTTGATGATGTTATCAACAATAACAAATTTAAGTTATGAAATCAACCGTTGAAACCCAAACAATTTCAAGAGAAGAATTGGGTCGAATGTTATCGGTGATTAATTCACCAATGTTTGTTTCTTTTGTTTCCCGTACACCTGTTCCGATGAGAAAGACAGGTAATCCCTATGTCGGTGTTTTGAAGACCTCACGGAAGTTCAAAATCATTATCGGTTTCGATTATGAAAATTCCGTAAATGGTCGTCGGGAACGTGAAGGAAAAGATACCGATTTCAAATCGGGTGAAGGTCGTGAACCGTGGTTCAAAGTGATATCAAAATCACTTGTAACCGACAAGAAAACGGGTGAAAAATTCTACATCAGGTATCAGTACCTCGAAGACTCCACTATTGAATCAGAGTTCACCTTCAATGGTGACCCTATCGGAAAACAACTTTTTGAATCGTATATGACCGAAAGGTCAAATTACGAAAATCAGGGGTTGGATAATCCTCTCCGTTTTCAGGTCTGTGACCTCCGAAATATCCTCGAAATTTCGATTATGGGGGGTCACTATGTCCTGACCGATTAAGTCGAAAAATCGGTCTTAAAATGACAATAGGGGGGTATCAACCTCCCTATTTTTTTTTGTCTTACACCAACTCTCCAACACCGTCCTGAAAAAAATATTAACCGGAAATTGGTCATACATTTAGGATTATTTCCGGTTAAGTTATATTTTCAAGGTTGAAAATCCGACACATATTCTTTTTTCCAAAAAAGTTTTGGTGGATTCATATAATATACTTATCTTTACATTGATAAACTTAAATATGGGAGTTATTATGAACTACAATTTTGTTCCCAACTTTTTCGAGTTTGAACTTGATGAACAAGGGGGTTGGGATTCCGTTGACTTTGAAGGTTGTACCGATGAAATCGAAGACGTTCTTGGAAAGATTGTTGAAGAGTGGGTGAACAAGGATTACATTCCCAAAGGAGAAAAAACCATTGGTAAGGTGTGGAAAGAAGATGGTTATTTCGTTGTTACAGGTGAGGTGTGTACCGAACTTGGTGAGGATTGGAATGATGATAAATGGGACAACTTTGAGGTAAAAATTCTTTTCTGAAGATGTTAGGTTGTCGGTACAACACCACAAACCGTCAGGAGGAACAGTGAGTCAAAAAAACTTAACCGGTAAAATTTGTATTACCGGTTAACATTTTTTTCGATCTTCTATGAACTTTTAGTAGAAATTATTTGAATATATAATATAAAGTTATTATCTTTATATTGAATTTAAAACAAGACACAATGAGTACAATAACTAAAACCGAGGTAACCAATTTCGATATTTTAAATGAAATTGGTGTGTGTATCAACGGTGGGTGTAAAACTCCCGTTCAAAAAATGATTCACGGAAAAAGGATGGGGATAGAATTTTACCATTGTCCTGTTTGTGGGTCGATGGTCACGAAAAACATTTTGAAAATTTATGTGAAAGACCCTGATAAAAGGGTCAGGGAGAAACTTTCTTGGGTTGTTTAATTTTAAACAGAACAAGAAAAAGGGTGGTCGAAAGATCACCTTTTTTTTTACCCATACAAGAACTGTAACCCCGTACCGGAAAAAAATTAACCGGTAAAAAGAACATGAATATGATTCTGATGTTTTCTGGGTCCCGGAAAAAAATTAACCGGTAAAAAGAACATGAATATGATTCTGGTTTTACTGGGCCATTAGGAAAATTTAACCGGTAAAATTCGTATTACCGGTTAACATTAATTTCCAGGATGCCCCACAGTCGGTCTGTACTATTTTTTTTTGGTAAATTCAAAAACATTTCTTATCTTTATATTGAATTTAAAACGATAATACAATGAGTAAAAATAACAGGTCATCAGGTGTTGGTTGTCTAACAACTATTTTTATAGTATTTTTTATTTTAAAACTGACTAACCTAATTGATTGGTCGTGGGTTTGGGTTTTTTCACCGATTTGGATTCCCTTTGTCTTGTTCGTTTTTTTTGTTGTTATGGTTTTTTTAATAAAAATATCACGATGAAAAACAAATACTTTTGTTCAGTCATATTGTACAACGTACTTATTTGTGTTAATGTACTATTGGTGGTTTTCAATTTATTTTTTACAATAAGATTTTGTATTAATGGAGAATTTATGCGGGTGTTCACATTTTTTTTATTTGTCTGTATTGGTGTGTTAACGATAATACGGGCAATAAATGCTCGTAGGTTTGCTAAAATTTGTCAAAGAATATACGATAAAACATAAAAAAAGTAACATAAAAAATTGATCCCCGATAGAAATGTCGGGGATTTTTTTTGCACAAGCACTCCTTTGAGCTGCGCGTTATAAAGTTAACCGGTAAATTCGTATTACGTATATAAGATATTGTATTACCGGTTAATATTTTTTTCTAGGAAAATTATTTTTTTGGTAAATTCAAAAATGTTCCATATCTTTATATTGAATTTAAAACGACAATACAATGTATAATCAAAAATTTATTAAAGAGAAATTATCAACAGACGTTCGTTGGATAGAAAGGGCGTTGATTGTTCTATTTCATCGTCAGACATCAGATGAACAGGATTCGGGTCAAACGAGGGTTTACAATAACAGAGGATTTAATGGTGCTGATTCAAGATATCTAACATATTGTGCAAAATATGTTATTGGTGGAGGGAGGATATCGGGAAAACACTTACAAAAATGTGCGAAAATGTTACCGAAATATTGGAAACAGATAGAAGAAGAGATTAATCGAAAGGGGGGTTGACCCCCTTTTTTTTGCCCATACAAGAACCCATTGTCAAACTGTCTGGAAAAAAATATTAACCGGTACTATAAAACAAAAAAAGACCAAAATTCCGATTTTCTGATGTTTTCTGGGTCCGGAAAAAATTTAACTGGTAAAAAGAACATGAATATGATTCTGGTTTTACTGGGCCATTAGGAAAATTTAACCGGTAAAATTCGTATTACATATATGGTATTTACCGGTTAACATTAATTTCCAGGATGTCCCACACTTGGTTTGTATTATTTTTTTTGGTAAATTCAAAAATGTTTTATATCTTTATATTGAATTTAAAACAGTAGTACAATGAAACCAAAAGAATTTGCACATGAGGAACTTGAGCGTAAGGTGTTAACCGCTGTCCAATTTGGTTATGCGGGGAGTGGTTATATCACAAGCACAGGTGAAGTAAAATTTGTGTTCATTTTAGATTATCATTTTAATTAAAATGAAAAAGAGTGAATTAAAAAAATGGGCAATTGAACGGTTAAATAAACCAAGTAAATTAACTGATGAACAAATCCAACATTTTTTAAATGATGGTATGTTCACCGCGACGTACACTCCTACTAGTCACGATGTTTCAAAACGTCTATTATTTTTAATGGATAAAAGAATAACCATTTATAGAAATTATGAATTAACGCCCTGTGTTGATGTTCCAAAATTTATGGGTGAATACAAATTTTTCATTGAAGGTTATGAAAATTGTGGATGGTGTCCTGAATCTGATTTTGGAGATATTTTTATTCTTCCAAATAATTTTATTTCCGACTTATCCCGATGGAACTCGAATCATCAATATGCGTTGGTTTATAATGATCGACAAACATGTATTGACAATTTTGGGAGTTATGGTATTACATGTGAACTTCCCTTTGTGATTGGTCGGTCATACGATACAAACCAACATGATTATGTCTTGAACAAATTATCAAACCCAAAACCTCAATTGGTGTTATATCGGAACTATCCGGATGAATGGGTTGAATTGTAATTGTTTTTTGTTCGTTATTGTAAAGCCCCTCTTTGTGAAAACGAAGGGGGGTTTTGTCTTACACCACCACGCCAATCCCGTACCTGAAGAAATATTAACCGGTAATCAAAACAAAATATTCCAAAAAATCCGAGTTTTACTGGACCTACAGTAAATATTAACCGGAAAAACCGTATTACATATATAAGATATTGTATTACCGGTTAATATTTTTTTTGGTCTTTCTGAGATTTTTAGTAGAAATTGTTTGGTGGATTGAAAAAGTATTTTTATCTTTATATAGAATTTAAAACAAAACACAATGAGCACCGAAGAAAAAAACCAAATAGGAGATAAATTTGACCCCTTTGCCGCCGCTTGTCGGGAATTTGATGTTAATGAAATCCACCGGTTTATCGCCGGTTCCGGACCAACCCGAGCCTGGTCATGGGGTTTTTGTAACCCGGTTATTATTAAGAAAAACCAGATTTATCGTTTTACCGTTAATGGACACCATCACCGGGGTTACGTTTATATCTCTTTGGCGTTTAGTGACACCTTTACCGTTTATTACACCTCAAACCGAAACACCATTAAGAAAATTTCTGAAATGGTGTACATAGACGAATTGATCGACCGTCTTGATGAGGATATTGAAAAAATCCCAATTTATCAAAGGTAGTCACACCTGTATTATAAATTTAGTAAAAACATTAGACATGGACAGAGAACGACCCCCCCCGAAAAATTAGATAATATAATTTAATTTAATTTAAACATAAGAGCTAGTTTTTTTAATCGAAAACCCCCGGGCATTAAAATCCTGGGGGTTTTGTTTTGTAGGAGGAGAAACTCCCTCTTCTGGCTTGTTTTAATATTAACCGGTAAAATTCGTATTACATTCGTACCGGTTAATTATTTTTGGGGGACTCATGTGGTTTGATTCCTTGATAAAAAAAATTAATTTTTTTTTGGTGATTTCAAATAAATGTTATATCTTTATATTATGAAGTACAAAGTAACAAATATTACATACGATACGGATGGAGAAAACATTGAACTTCCGGAAACATTGGATATAGATGTACCCGATAATATCAACGATCCGTATGAACGGGTGGAATATATAAGTGATGAAATTTCTAACATTACCGGATTTTGTCATAAGGGATTTACAACCGAGCCTCAAATAAATGAATAATGAAAACAACACATGATCTCTTAGTGCTCCTCTTGAAGCAGTTAAATCAAGATAAACGTGATATGACGTTCGAATACGGTCTATGCTGGGAAGCACGTTTATTATGGCAATCACTCCAAATTAATATGAAGGAACTATTTATCCTTGAGCACTATATTAAACAAAACATGCCACAAAATTACTACTTAGAGAACGATCATCGTTATTTAAATTCAAACATAGAGGTTTGTGCGGATGGAAATAATTGGGGATGGTTTCCGGGGTCTTACAAACCACGATTAGTATGGCTTAGGGAACAGATCAAAAAAAACAAATAAGTTTTGTCAAAAAGTTTTGGTCGTTTTTAAAAAAATTTTTATCTTTACCATATAAAACACAACAAAATGATGCTAATAAGAACTAAAGATCAAATTTTTAGGTATGAAAACTCGGAATGGGTTTTATGTGGTCGTGTAACATACGGTGATTTTCATAATGAGATAAAAGATGCTCGTGGTAATCTTATTGTGATACAAACCGGAGAAAAAATTGATTGGTTTTAGACTTTAATCGCAACTCTTGGATAGAATCCCTGGCAGAAATGTCGGGGATTTTTTTTGCACAAGCACTCCTTTGAGCTGCGCGTTATAAAGTTAACCGGTAACACCATATATTATATGTATAATTTGAATTTTTTCCGGTTAAGTATTTGAGTCGAGCTTCCGATCTATGGCAACTACCACTTAAAAATATTTTCAAATAAATTTGGATATATAATATAATGTTATTATCTTTATATTGTCAACCAAAAACAAAATCACTATGGTAAAAAGAAATGTTTTACAGAAATTGGTACAAGACCTAACGGAATACGAAAAGGGTCTTTTATCTATGGAATGGAAATCTAATCCTATACCGGAAGGAATACCATTTCAGGAGGTTATTTATCGTTGTGCTCAAAAAAACCCAGGGTCTTATGGCTCCCGAATTTCCAAAACAGTACTATATCTAACAAGGGATTATACCGAAAAAACATCCCCAAAAATGGATATGGGTGATGGGATCATCAACTTCTTCGATATTTTAGAAATTAAAACATCGTTTGAGAGCGTTGGTGTAAATGGTAAACGAACCTATCGTATTGCTCATGTGAGAACATACCAAGATATCAAATATTATCTTTTTGTCTTTATCTCGCGAGATACATTGACACCAAGATTTTATTTACTTCCCGCGTGTGTTGTAAACAAATTGAAATTGACACCCATGAATGGAACGGCGGCTGCTAATCGTGAAAACAAAAATTACAGTCGTTCAACAACCATAAAAAGTGAAGACGTATATCGGGTAATCGGTTCTCAAAGCGTATTACGAGGAACAAAATTTGAAGATTATGTCCAATATCTTCACAACTCGTGTAAGAAAAATCACCCAAAATCAAAGGTGATTTCCCAATTGGATAATTTGGAAAAAGTTAGAAAATTGGGTATGAAAAATCCCGTTTATTTTAACAAACAAAAAGTGATAAAAAAATAATAGTGGTTATAGTCTGTTTTGGTCCCCTGCAGAAATGTCGGGGATTTTTTTTGCACATAACATCCATTGGTCTTCGTCCTGCTGCAAATATTAACCGGAAAACAAATTCGTATTACATATATGGTATTTACCGGTTAACATTAATTTCCAGGATGTCCCACAGTTGTCGTGTACAATTTTTTTTGGCAGATTCAAAAACATTTCTTATCTTTATATTGAATTTAAAACAGTAATACAATGAAAAAAAGAATTGGGTTTCAGATTATCGTGGTTTTAGGTTTGGCAGGTGGAACCGTTTTATCGTTTTTTATTGCGTATGTGGAAAAAACTGTTGGTAACATGAGTTCATTTATTGGGTGGACTGTTGCGTTTATTCTGTTTCTTTCGTTGTTTCTAAATAAATTTGAACGTCTTTATGGTTTATTAAATCGTATGTGTAAACAAAAAAACGAAAAGTAACATAAACTCTTAAAATCAATTATATGGGGTTTAATTACTTACAAACTGATGACAGAGATGATTACTTTGCACAGTTTAAGAAAAAACAAAAAAGAAAGCCCGACTCGTTTTCATTGGTGAACCCAGATGGGGAAACTATATTGAATGAAGTTGCAATGCATGTTGTACGGACATATGCAAAAAAAACATATCTTCCACTTGGTAAATCAGCAAAATATATTTGGAGAAAATTACTCGAAGATAAAGGGTATAAAGTTGTAAATAATTATGCAGATGCCGTCTCCTAGTATCAAAAATATTTGGCAGATTCAAAAACATTTCATATCTTTATTTTGAATTTAAAATGTAAGACAATGAGTGCGCCACGAAAACAGCAATCAGCAGTTAAACTAAATATTATGAAAAAAGTAACGCACTGTGTAATATATAGATTACACAAAGATGGCTCACCAACGGTAATAAATTGCTATTCGGAAGATGAACAAAACAACGAGTTGTACAAAATAATAAAAGAGGGGTATAAAAATGCCCACAAAGTAACACCTGAACAAGCCGACAGTATTTTAAATGAATACGGTAAACTATTTGAACCAAAACCACTAAACAGAGAAGAAAGGTGGATTAAATGGGCTTTAGGTAAATCTTAATTGCGTACAACGTTTCTCAGATATATTTCAGGTTTTCTTTTTAATATATACACTAAAATAACATACGAAGATGAAAGATAATAAACATCAAGAAAACTTGAATATATCTGATGTTATGAATAGTATTTTGAATGATTATCAAGATAAACTTAAAGATATAACAACAAAAATTGATTCATTAGAAAAAATATATCATAATTTGTCACACTTAAAAGTTAAAGAATATAATATATTAAAGGGGAAAAGAACACAATTAATTGACTGTATTGAAGTCATTCAAAAATATTTGGCAGATTCAAAAACATTTCTTATCTTTATATAGAATTTAAAACAGTAATACAATGGAAATTATATCAAACCCACAGCTTGCCGGATTCATTACAATAGGAGTGATTATTGTTGTGGTGGTTGGGTATATTATATATAAAGTTCGAACAGATAAAAAATAATTGTGTATTTTGTTTTAGATTCATTCATTGTTTGGTTGAACAACCCCCCTTTTTAAGGGGGGTTTTGTTTTTTCTACCGATAACAACTTACCGAAGGTTGTATCCTTAAAATTAACCGGCACAGTATTACTTATACTTAACGTAGATAGATTCGTGTGTGCGCGCATGTTGCCACATTGCGCGCGCACATTGCCACATTGCTCGCTTTATTAACCGGAAAAAAATATGGTTGATTATAATAAATAATTTATGATTTCCGGTTAAGTATTTGAGTCGAGCTTCCGATCTATGGCAACTATCACTTAAAAATATTTTTCAAATAAATTTGGATATATAATATAAAGTTATTATCTTTATATAGAATTTAAAACAAAACACAATGGAAACACTTGAAGAAAAAAGAATCGGAAAGTATTTGATTAAGATTTTACCTGATAATAACCCAATGGAACCTGAAAATGATGAAGAATTTGGGTTTATCGTGTACGATCACCGGCAATTTTATGTTGAAAAAAAGGGGTTTGAACCTCGTGAAATTTTCGAACATTTGCAATCGGGAAGAAAAACATATAATGGTTATTGGGTATTTGTTCTTTATGCCTATATTCATAGCGGGGTTGCACTATCCGTTGGGGGGCATGATTTTCCTGATGCTCGTTGGGATGTATCCACAACCGGTTTTGTTATGGTTAAACGTGAGAAGGGAACTTACAGGGAAAAAGATGCAATGAAACGGGCTAAACTTGTGGTTAAAGTGTGGAATGAATATCTTGGTGGATGTGCCTGTGGATATGAAATTGATGAAATTGATGGTGGCGAAGAAGATTTCGTTGACTCCTGTTGGGGTTGGTATGACACGGATGAATGTATGAAAGAAGCTGAAGGTGTTGTTAATTACATGATTGAAAAAGATGAAAAGAAAGAAAAAGAAAACCAAAAACTAAAATCAGAAATGGTGTGGGAACATGGTTTATGGGGTAAAAATAACATTGTGTAATTGTTCTGCTTTTTTGTTTAACCCGGTTAGAAATAACCGGGTTTTTTGTTTTTATACACCACCAACTCTTGTGCGTGATCCGGACGGAAATATTAACCGGCAAAATTCGTATTACATATATAATATATGGTGTTACCGGTTAATATTTTAATTCTGAAGACCCCAGGTTATAGGATATGTTATACTTTAAAAATAATTTAAAATAAATTTGGCTGTTTCAAAAATACTTTATATATTTAGTTCATTAATCAATAAAAAAAAATAACATGAAAAAGATTATTGTTTTTTTATCGCTGTTGGCGTTTATTGTGACATATACGACGCCATTGATTTCGCAGGAAACCGATCCCGTTAAAATTTCCGAAACAGAAAGGATTGTTGACAAATACCTTGCCAAGGCCGGAACGGTTATTGATAGCACGTTTTCCAAAATTGAGCCAATGGTTCAACAAGGATTTGCCGCTTATGTTCAAGGATACAAAATGAGAGGAACCATCAATTTTTTTGGTATATTGATTGTGTTAATTCTGTCATTAATTTTTTTCGGTATAGGAACATACCTTGAAATAAAATCCGGTAATAATTTTGATGAGTTTGAAGCATCTACATTTATTGTCGTGTGTTCCTGCGTTGTGGGGTTTGTTGGTTTTATTTTCTTATTGACTTGTGGCGGGGATTCATTCGTGATGATGACGGCACCGGAATATTATGTAATAAAAGATTTACTTCAAACAGTTGGTGGAGGATAACACAAATAACCCCATAATAATCCCCGGCAGAAATGTTGGGGATTTTTTTTGCCCAAACGCAAACTTTTCTGAGCAGCTCAAAGTTAACCGGTAGAATTCGTATTACACATATAATATATGGTATTACCGGTTAATATTTTTTTTCTCCTCAGAGAAGTGTTTTTTTAAAATAAATTTGGTAATTTCATATAAAGTTATTATCTTTATATTAAATTTAAAACAAAACACAATGAACTTAAAAGAATTTTTTAAAACACCTGAATGGGAGGTGATTTTTAAAGAAAAATGCGTTGCCAATGCTCGCAATGGTTTCGGTATAACATTTGAACTATCGGGATATGTTATTGTAAAAGTAACAACCAATTTAAAAAAGAATAAATATAAATGCTACTTTACTGATGGAGATACTATATATTTTATTTCACCAACAAAAATTGTCATCGACTATCCTGAAACCGCTGCTCTATTTGATAAGCACAATATTTCATACCTTTAAAATTTAAACAATGAAAACTTCGGCTAAAACAAGCGATTTGGTAATTGAATTTAATCGGATGAAATTGACTGGGTATTCAATGATTAACGGAAGATATTCGATCAATGCGAGGGGTGAAAACCATTTTGGGGATTCTTTTATTTGTTTACCTGTTTCAAGATTAAGTGCTCAAAATCTATCAATTGTGTCTGATTTTTGTGTAAAACACAATGGATCATTTGGTATTCATCCGGTTAAGGGTAAAGATTCTTTGTGTATTCGTATTTCGGGTATGTAAATTTGGTAAATTCATTTTATATTTATATCTTTACCAAGTGAAGACAAAAAAAGAACATATTACCATTAATGGACTGTCTGATAGACATGTTGCACAAATTATTCGCAGATCAATGATACAAAAATCTGTACCATCCAAAAAGTATTACAAGCGAGTTAAATTTAAATACGATGGAAATAATTGAGGGTATTAAAAAAGATTTAATCAGCATGAGTTATCGGGAAATGAAACCTAATGTATGGGGAAAACCATTTGGTTATCACCTTATAACTTTTGAACTTGATAAAAACCTTTGGACAAATTGGTTTATGAATAGCTTTAAAGAACCATTGATATGGAATTCTATTGTGTATATTCCCAATCCTAAAGTTGAAAATCATTTTTTAAATTTCATTCAATATTGTGAAGCATGTACAAATGTAAATGGTCATAAGGGTGGAACATTTGAATTTTTCACCACTGCTGAACTAATAAATTTGGGATTATAAAAAACAAGTAATACAATGTGTAGAATAGTTATTTTTATTCCAAAACTACCTAAAATGACAAAATCTGCTCGTGAAAAATGGTTTTTAAAAAATTATGGAAGTGGGGTAATGAATTCAGGTTATGTGCTTTTTATTGAAGTTTAAAGCGTAAAATATTTGGTAAATTCATATAAAGTTATTATCTTTATATAAAGAAAAAATCTAAAACGTAAGACAATGAGAGTGGTTAATGTGATTGAAACGTCAGATTACACAATTTTAGGTGTAGAATCTTTTCCAATTTTTGAGGAACAATTATCCCAGGATGTTATTGAAGAAGCTAAAGAAAATTTCAGAAAAAAAGTTTTAGAAAATGGTGGTCCAATGGATGACGAACAAATGGAGGAATATGTCGAAGACAAATATTTTCGTCAGGGTGATTTCGGGGATATTTACACCGTCAGTATTGTTTTTTCAGAAATATAAACCAATAATATTTTGTGTATGAAAAAGTTATTTTTGTTATTTGTTTTTGTTTTGACTTTGGTATCTTGTACCAAAAACCAACGAGCAAAACAATGGGGTGGCACCGCAGATGTTACAGTTGAACCAAACCACAAAGTGGTCAACGTAACATGGAAAGATAATGATTTGTGGATATTGGTCAAACCAATGGCCCCAAATGATGTTCCTGAAACATACATGTTTTATGAAAAATCAAGTTGGGGGATTTTGAACGGAAAATACGTTATTAAAGAAACAAAAATGAAGTAAAATTTTTGGTTTTACATTCCAAGAGGCTCTATGGCCTCTTTTTTTTTTGTTATGACAAGTGATAATGGCCGACGAGGAGTAATGAAATATTAACCGGAAACTGATTGTTATTTCCGGTTAACTTTATCAAAGCCGACTCATGTGACCAAAAACTATTATAACAAAATCAAAAAAATATTTTTTCAATTACACAAAAAAAACTTGAAATTTATTTGGAATTTACATAGATTTATTTTACTTTTATAATAAACACCTAAATAAAAATTCGCAATGAAAAAACAATGGAGAGTGGTGTATTTTGGTTGTATGGGTGGTGTTGTAAAAACCGGTAAATTAACCAAACGCAGTGCATTAAAATTTTTCAAAACATACCACGATGCAATTTGTTTAGAAAAAGTTGAAGGACGAAGACAACGCCAAATATTTAAGGATGATATAGAATAGTTTTTTATTTTAAACAACATATTTATAGTTGACAAGTTCTCAATATATAGAAGTTTTTTTGAAAAGGGGGTGAACAAAAGTTCACCTCTTTTTTTTGCCCCAGTCCACCCATTCTCCTTCGAGCTGGATATTATAAAGTTAACCGGTAAAATTCGTATTACACATATAATATATGGTGTTACCGGTTAACATTTTATTTTCTCCTCCGCATCTTTTTCAATAAAAAAATTTGGCAGATTCATATAATATTTTTAATTTTATATTAAATAAATTAAAATCATGGACACATTTGATGATTTATTGAGATTTTTGAATTCTGTACGAAATATTAATTATGGGGGGTGTGCAATTTCTGCCCTTGTTATGTATCGTTGGTTAAAAAAGAAAAAAGAAAAGTCTAAAATTGTTTATTGTTATCAAGATAAGGTATCGGCACGAGAAAATAGTAAAATAAAACGAAAAAAAATTGGTCAACCATGTTCTTGTTCACATGCAATATTAAAATATAAAAACAAATATTTTGACTCTAACGGTATATTTAATCAAACACATCGTTATTCAAAAAAACATGTTCTTCCAGAAGCCATTGTTGTCAGAACTATTAATGAGGCACCGACATGGAATCCTGAATTTAATCGAGATAGAATACCCCTGATAATGAAAAAAACAAATGTTGATTTAACTGATATTTTAAATTAAAAAAATTTGGAGAATTCAAATATTTGTTCTATCTTTATTTTGAATTTAAAATAAGACACAATGACAAAGAACTTTAATTACACAATGGAAAACGGTAAAATTGGTTTTGTTACAACAAGTGAACCGACTTTATTGGTTGAAGAAATGACCTTGATCGTTAATTCTCTTAAAAAGAAAAATCATATATATGGTTGGTCTTATGGAACTATTGGTATAAATGAAGAAGAAAATCGTTTATACGTTATGGAGGTTGATGTTGAAGGTTGTGGTGGTGGTGACAACTTGTGGAGAGAAAACGACGTAAACACTTTTTTTTCAAATTATAAGTTAAATGAAATTCGTGGTTATTAACTAACAATAAATGTCATGGTAGTAAAAGGTAAAATTGGTGGGTCGGCGGAACCTGCTCAAATTCTCGAAGAAACCCGCCTGAATTGGAAAGTAATACCGATTGGTGTTAGAACCGATTCAGTATATGATAATCCAGTTTCTGGTATTTTGATACCGGATTCAGTTGCGATGATGCGCGCAGACACAAAAATTTGTTTGGGTATCCACAAATCGGGATATGTACCATATCAAAATGATGATCTGTTGGAACTGTTGTTTAAAGTATCCAACCAGACCGGTTTGCGGTTACATTCTGGCGGTTATTTCGGAAATGGTGAAAAAGTTTTTATTCAATTAAAATCTGATGACCATAATCTTCCGGGCGGTGATCGGGTTGAGGGTAACATATCCGCCATAAATTCATTTGACGGAAAAACTGCGTTATCCTTCGGAACTTCCAACACAACCATTTCATGTATGAACACTTTTTGGTTGGCTTATCGGTCACTTCAAACCAAAATTCGTCATACAGCTAAAATGGAGTATCGCATTGAAGAAATTCTAAAACAGGTGGATGCTCTTCTTGTTGAAGAAAAAGAAAATTTCAAAAAAATCGACAGGTTGATTGATGTTAGAATGACTTCTGTGGCCAAGGAACTCGTAACAAAAATGTTGTTTAATCTTGAACGTGACAGTAAATTGGCCGATATTGAATTGTCAACAAACATGAAAAACAAGATTGAAAATTTCAATGCCGATCTTGCCCTTGAAATGTCACAAAAGGGTGATAATTTGTGGGGTTTGTTTTCAGGTGTTACTAGGTACACCACGCACACCATGAAAAAAGGACAAGATAACACCGAAGGAAAACTTTTTGGTGTTACTGGTGATCGTGAACGGGCAATCTGGGAACATTTAACCGTTTAGTTGTTTTCTATATTTATCATTCTACCTAAACCCTGGTCAGAAATGACCGGGGTTTTTGGTTTTGTCATACCACTCGTCGACGATTGTTCTGCAGTAAATATTAACCGGAAAATGTGTATTATTTTGCGGTGTTTGTGGTATTTCTGGAACGAATGGTCATGATCCGGACGGAAATATTAACCGGAAAATTCGTATTACGTATATAAGATATTGTGTTACCGGTTAATATTTTTTTTTCGGTCTTCTATGGATTCTTGGTAGAAATTGTTTGGTAAATTCAAAAATGTTCTATATCTTTATATAGAATTTAAAATAAAACACAATGAAAGCACAGATTGTTGAGTTCAAAGATGGCCGATATGGTGTTCGTAAATGGTTTTGGGGTAAATTCAAATTTTTATATTTTTGTAACGCTAGTCGTCTATGGGGCGAAGCAAATAATGTAAAAAACGAACCTTTTTTTAGTGGTTATCGGTTTTTAACATATCAACTGGCAAAAGAGGCTTGCGACCGTATCAATGTAAAACAAATATCAATATGAAAAAATTTAGGGTAGTGGCGGCTATTGCCGTGTGTGTGATGTTAGCAGTGGTTTTTTCTTCTTGCAGAAGCGAGTTTCCCGAAACACCATCAAAATTTGTGGTCGTACTTATTAAACCTAACAAAACAAAAGGAACTAACCTTTACTTTGTCGAACCGATTGAAACAAAAAGCTTAAATATGAGCTCGACTTGGTTTGTTGATAGTATTGGAAAATTCAATATTTGCGATACGCTGTCTTTTCAGCATTACCGTTAACATGTTAGTATGTGGGTGGTTGCAGTTCAATAAACTTAGTATTAAAAAAATTTGGTAAATTCATATAAAGTTATTATCTTTATATCAATATAAACATAAAAACTATGTGTGGTCTAACGTAAAAATAAAAATATGAAAAAAATAGTAGTTTGTTATTGGCATCTTAGAGAATTACCAGGTTTAAAATACAAGCATCAACAGGAATTCGAATACTCAACTCGGAAACGAAATCATATTGTTGATGATATTATTTCCAAGGGTTATTCTGTTATGTTGCGACCCACTTTGGAAACGGAAACATTGATAATTTGGATTGACAAATATCGTTTTGGTCAAAGATAATTTTCTAAACAATGAATAATCTTAGATTAATTGTTACGAATGTTTGTAACAGAAGTTGCGATGGGTGTTGTAATAAAAATTGGGCTTACAACCCCCCTGAAAAAATGACAATTGATAATATTTCAAAATACGATACTGTTATTATTACCGGTGGAGAGCCAATGTTGTTTCCGGAAAAAATTGTTAATTTCATGGATAATTTTGAATTTCAAAAATTCATTTTATATACGGCTTCAATCGGAAATAAAAACAAATGGTTAAGAGAAGTTATATATCATCCATTATTGGTTGGAATTACGTTTACTATTCATGACCAAAAAGGGTTTGATGATTTTCGTTTTTTGATTAAAGAAGTAAAACTAATGATTGAACATACTGACAAAAATATGTCATTAAGGGTTAATATATTTGCGTCAGATGTACAAATGAAACCTATTGACATGTCAGGATGGAACGTAAAATTTATTGAATGGATTAAAGATTGCCCGCTTCCACCGACTGAAGATTTTGGTATATTAGTAAAGCCATGGGTAAAAAGGAAATTCTAAATAAAATGGAAACAATATCATTAAAACTTTATGCTATTCGGAATAAAGAAGGAAAATGGTACCGATCAAGAGGTTATGGTGGATATGGTAATTCATGGGTTGATAACATTTCTAACGCAAAAATATATGCTAAACCTGGTCCGGCCAAAGCTGTTGTAACTTTTTGGGTAACAAATTATCCGTCTTACGGTGTTCCCGATTTAGTTGAATTGGTATGTACTGAATCAAACATAATTAACCAAGCCAACCGAGTTAATAC
>Ga0116204_1000959_pt1 | contig 16353 bp, 12 predicted proteins | sample LakKivwa52mmetaG_FD_94481 | JGI IMG/M metagenome (GOLD analysis project Ga0116204, IMG submission 94481) | Anoxic lake water microbial communities from Lake Kivu, Rwanda to study Microbial Dark Matter (Phase II) - Lake Kivu water 52m metaG | ecosystem: Environmental > Aquatic > Freshwater > Lake...
GACAGCGGAAGGTCAAGATTCTGAATACCGGAACTACGTAACCTTAGAATGGCTAAATGTTGAACATTCTCCCAGCCGTCTCCGGTGTGCAGAATCCGTTTTATATCGTTTAATTGCCATCTGAAGTTATTGCCTTCGGATTGAGCATCCAAGGTTTCACCCCCCAAGAACAGGGCCATACTCATATCCTCACAATCACAGCCGTGAACCGTTATAGTCAGGTCATTATGATAAACTGAGATGAAGACTTCTTTAGCATTCGATGAGTCACTTGGATCAAAGCTGATCTGTTGCATGGATTGAATATCAAAAATAATCTCCTTGAAATCATCTATTCTTACAGGACTTGAAATTGTGTGTCCATTTTCGAATTCGAATATCAGCTCTCCTGATCCAAACATTGCAGATCGAGGTATAGAAAGAATCACAGAATCATCGCTGTTTGTTCGTAGCAGTTTAAGTCCACTCCACAACACAGTGTCCTTTAAGCTAATCTGCCTCAGCGTGAAAGACCTGTAGCCCCGAATCCTCAACCTGGCCATAAAGGGAATATCAGCAAATACCCTTGCTGGCAGTATAGTATCAACTACTGCGACCGGTTCAGCACACCACGGGCAATAAACGTAGTTTTCACCACGAATTGTGGTTTTACAATTCGGACATTCCATATACATTCTATTTCAGTTTCAAGACATAAATGCCATTCTCAAAATTGGCGGTAAAGTAGTCTAATCTGGTGTACTCGTCACTCCCAGCCTCAAACTGGAAGACTTTCTCCTCCAGATATTGGTTCATCGCGTCAGAGCCATGATACTCTGTAGTCATCTTTTGCCTGATCGTGTCCTCCACTTCATGCAGCAAGGCAAACAAAACGAATCTATCAAGTGAGATCGAGGCATTGTCGCCCTGAAGGTAAGCGTAATCACGATTCTCTTTTTCAACAATAGGATTTAAATTCTGTCTCAATACGAAATGCAAAACACGACACTGTTGGACAGTCAATTCTCTCATATCAAGGTTATCGATAATACGATCTCTGTGTTGTGTGGATGCCACAAAGCCTGCAACTGTTTCGATCCTTTTACCCAATGGCAGTGTGTTCGGAATACCCGATTCCGTGTACTCATATCTGAATTTGCGGTCATCACCATTGCTGCTGGAGTATCCAATTTTCCCCAGTACCACAGCTTTCATGGCAAGTTGGTAGTTCTTCTGATAGGCATTAAATTCCTCGTCATTCATGCAAATCAGATCATACAAGTACTCATAGTGACGGCTGGTATATCGTTTGTACATCAATTTAACGTCTTTTCTTAGCTCGTTGTCTAATGAATTCTTCAATTTACGCACTATATTAAGATTGGTTACAGGGAATCCACTACCCTCTCTGTAGAATACGATGGCTTCAAAATAGCTGGAGATTTTCGGGTTCAAACCATCACTTATGATGGTTTTCAACCTTTCTTGAAGTGATTGGTTATCCGGGATGCCATCAATCGAGAATTTTTGCCTTCCTCGAGAATTATTGATCTGCGGATCGGAATTAAAGTCGAGTCTCATGCACGAATGCTCCCAGACTTTTTTTACCATTTCTTTAATTTCATTTCCTCGATTGCCGTTTAGAAGATCCATGAGTGCGCTATCCACCGTTTTGTTTTTCAAGAAATCTTCAAAAATTGACCTGGCAGTCTCTTTCAAGAGACGTTTTAGATCAATATCATAGTCTTGTCGGAGTTCGGTGGATTTCAAGATCATGTAAGTCAGGGCAGTGTGTGGATCAGGGTTAACACTCTCTGCTTGCAGCTTTTCCCTTATCGTCACAGGTATCTGTTCGTATACTTTTTGTATAATCGATCCATAATTGTCCTGAGCCATTCTATCTTTGAATTGATTGAATTCTGTTTGAATCTCATCAATCATGTACGAATCAAGGATCAGCTTTCTTGGGCTTTCATTGCCACTGCGCATCAAAGGGTATGAATCCCGTAGTGCAAGAAACTCTTCTTTGGCATCTGTGAATGTCGACCTATACCCGCTGTTCAACTCGTTTGTTTTCATATCTGTAATGTAGTCTTTGATATCCTGTATTGCTGCCCTGAAGGTCGTTACAAGAGCATTGTCCGTTCTGCTTTGGAGTAGTCCCAGCAGCTGATTCTGATGGTTCTGGATATAGCCAGAGATCGAATTGTTCAGGCTGTTTCTATACTTACGCTGAGCGTTATCGAGTCTTTCCGCAAAGAACTTTTTCGCTCTTTCCCTGTAGAAAAGAAAGAATCCCGGAATGTCGTTGGCATCTGCTGCATTTCTCACCACATCATTGAGTTCTGTAGGATCAGGTAAGGTTAGCGAATCTGGTTGGACGTAATTGAATTTCTTGAGATCCTTTTGGTATGCGGCTATAAAGGTATCCATTGCATGTAGGGCTCCATTTACTTTGTCCAGGAAGTCCAAACCTGATAGGTATCCCGCCCGGCTATAATCAGCAAGTAAGTTGATCAAGGCAGAGAAAATCTCCCTGTGTATTGCGTTTTTAGCATTTTCAAGATTCTCCTGCAAGCCAAGGATTACTTTTCCGGTGTGAGAGTAATCATTGAGGGTTTCTTCGTTTACCTGTCTCTTCCGTTCTTCCATAAACTTATCAATATCAGACTGGATACTCTCACGTTTGTTCTCTATTTCCCTGGGAGATATGTCAAGCGGCAAACTCTGTGTCACCGCAGTTGTTTTGCTCACGATGTCTTTTTTTATGGATGAGAACAACTGGTCCGCAGGAGAAATTCTGGTCTCACCATTCTTCAGATAATCGAGCAAGTCTTTTGAGCGCAGCATTTGAATCTTGATTTGACCATCTTCATCCAAGTTAGCAGCCTTAGCATCGTTTTTTTGTTCCAGGATTTGCTCACACAATTCAGAGAGGAATTTATAGACAGCCCAATTGCGTATCTTGCGGCGATTAAACTCAATAGTGCCAAGCGCGATAGAAGTATAGCTGGTCTGGAAAGGAATGTGGGTTTTTCTATCGTTATTCTGTTGATTGAAATCTGTTTTGAAACCATAGATATAGTGAACCTTATTGTTGTATCCCTGAATCACGTTTGTGCGTATAGCTCTGACTTCGCCATCAAATGATGATTCATTGAAACCCAGGAACAGATACTCGGCGGCCAGATTAAATGCATCAGCCATCTTGAGCTCTCTGGCGCCATTCTCATAGGTATTACCGATAAGGTTGACTCTGGTTAAGAGGGGAAGCGTAACTTTAGCGCTTTTATTTGAATCCCAGTTGAATGCGAATATTTCGCTGTTGGCTCTTGCAGTCGCCTTATTATCCGGGGTCATATAAAAATCAAGCTCTTGTAGGGCAGCATAACAGTTAGATTCCCTCTCCATCCTCATGTTTTTGACTTCATCGAAAACATCAGCTAAGAAAAAGATCCCGTTTCTACTGGCATTTGATGTGTTCTGCTGCAGGTATGCAGATATGTCGATAAACATACCGGATCCTGTGCCACCAGCCAGAGAGCCGACAATATATATATCTATGTCGTTGGGGTCTGAGATATTGGGTCGCTCAAAATCACCATGCAGCCGTCTCAATTTCGCCTGGATCTTGGTATCGATATCCGGGAACTTGTGCCAAAAGGCCAACTTTCCGAATGGCCGCATTGCACTTGCTCCCTGTTCCAGTACCTCAGTGCCAAGCTCTTCCAGATACTGTTTATTAAACCAGCTGTGGTAGTTGCCGTGTCTTTGATAACTGTCATAAAAATCTTTCAGCTCGCTACGTTTCATGCTGGCATTGACTTTGTCATCATCTCCTAACCATGCCATCTGCAACGCTTTGCTGAAGTCCATTTGATTGATGTCTTTGTTGTTGTAGTCGGTATCAATCCACAAATACTCTATGAATTCATGTTTCTCAAGAGTGCCATAAGTCTCCAGCATCTTCAGGCGAAACCTGACAAGTACTTCTTTTCCACTTCCGCCAATACCAATCAATAAAGTTCTTTTCATGCGGACGTCTGCCGCCAGTCCAGCTTTTCCCGGTCTTTCAGTTACATAAGTCTGTGGCATTTGTCCTCCTAAGAATTCTGATTAGTGGTTTTTTTGTGTGGAGCTACAATAAGATAGAGAATCAGTACGACTGCAATCAAAACTACGACTCGCAGCAAAGACGCCTTAAGTATCTCTAAGGGATCGTAAAATAGCATATTTGGAATGTTTACCGCCCATATTAACATAATCAGAGCACTCAGCAAAATGAAATGAACCAGAGTAGTAGAAGCCGCATTTAATGGCGCGATACCTTTCTCCAGCAACCGGACAAATGATCCGGATAGTTTATAAAAATAGAGCACAATACATAAAACCAGACAAACCCCAAAAATCGCAATCGAGGGAATTGTGTCCACCGCTACGATTTCAGCTACCTGGTTGGTATCATCCAGTTCCATTTCTTCCGTCTCAACTTTTTCCTGAGAATAAAGCATGACGAAAGGACTACTTAACAAAAACGCGAGTAAGCAGATTGAAAATAGTTTCATTTGTCTCTCCTATATTACTTTTATGATTAGCGTTTTAAATTGCGTTGGGTTGTTTCGGTTAATCAAAGTGTATGTACTTCCGATGCACAGGTTGTAATTACCGTTTCTATCTGTTGCCAGGTTACTGAGCACCATTTCCGGGTTGCTTATATGGAGTCTTAATTTGACACCATTTTGGATTGTGAAATCAGGACAGCTAAAAGATCCATGTTTAGGGATGCGTGTATCGGTTCCGTCATATTGTATAGAAAGGTTCTTGATCCTAAGCTGACTTTGCAGCATCGAAAAGAAAGTTATTATCGCTATGATTAATAGAACCATGATGACAATAATCAGGGTTTCCCGTCCGGGTACAATTTTGAAGGGATACTTCGGATTTGTTTTGACTCTCAGGACGATGCCGTTGCTGTTGGGATTTAATATCTGCAGCAGGTCTTGTGGGCTATATATCTTGTCCAACTGCCTGATGTCTTTGCTATAATATTTCTCTCCAATTGCCTGGTCCAACTGGATCCCGTTTTCTTTGGTGTTCAGAACAATTTTGAACTTCATATCTAACCTGGGGCGAAAGAGCAAGATTTTAACGTCTTGCCAAAAAGTTGATTGAGGGACTAATCTCAGTATTCCCGTGAATGATTCTGCCTTCGACTGTTGATGCAAGTCTTCAGATAACCTATCCGGAGTTATCTCGGGAGGAGCAAATATGCATTTGATAGACTCTCTATCCGATGATAAGGAAAGGTCGCTGATAGAGATTTGAGTCCCTTTGCTAATCACAAAATGCGGATAGTTTGACTTCATAATGAAAGAGAATTCCATCTGATTCTCTTTATTCGATTTCAAAGAGCTACTTACAGTTTTCGGATTTCTGGGTACTATCTGATAAAAACTATTTTTAGATTCAATTGTGTATTTATAGCTTGACGAACCCAATTTAGATTCTTGAATTTTCAGATGCCTCGCATCGATTGGATAGAAATGCATTACCGTATTGGGAAATGCTGTCTTACTTAGACTTGTAACTATTTTAGTGTGAGTTTTATATCCTTGATCTTCAATACCTTCTTTATCATATCGCAAGATATAGATTTGAAGCCCCCGATTCCCCTTATAGTCTTTAGGTGCTCCTGGAACAAATGGATTCCCATCAAATGGAAGTGATAACGGAACTATATCAAGTTGTGAAATCTCTTTAGTATTCTGGATCTCTTTGTAGAATTGTTCAGTACTTGCTGTTCCATCAGTATGGACATTATCTGTGATAAGAAGTATGGATTTATACTTCCCTTTGGTGCTTGAGACAGCTTTGTCCAACAGTGTATAGTTCCCTGTAAATATCTCGGGTACAAGATCGCTTTGGTTTGCTATGGCATCAATTTTGATATCCTTAGTGGATGATGACCTGAATATAAACCTCTCCGGTGTGAGGCCAATCCCTTTGATTGCAGAGAAGATATTCTGATCAAGTGCTTGTAAACTGCCGGAACAAGCAAAACCTTCCATGCTCATACTACCATCGTAAAGTACAGCAATATCCGATCCCACCAGGATTGAAGATGCCAATACCATGATTGTTATTAGCAGAATTATAGTTGATTTCATAAAACCCTTTCTTGGTTAAGTATTTACCAACAGAGAGCTATAGCCCCCTGTTTCCGCTATAAGATATACTCTGCCATCAAAAATGTATAAGCCTGACAGATCTCCCTGAATAGATTTGAAGTCATCTCTAGCGCCTGTCTCAATATCCTGAATAGTTAGAATCATAGAGCCATGCTCATATCTTGCGTACAGAATCGCCTTTTCGTCGAATGAAAGATGTACATCCGCATTTAAAAGAGTCAAATTATCAATTAACATCTGAGGGTTAGTTGTGAGGGCAGCGTTTTTCCAAAGCTTCAGATCCGAAACTCCTGTAATCCCAAACGTGCTTCCAAGCATTATTAAACCGGATATTTCAGGTTGTACAAATTTCCAGTGATCCAGCTGGAGGGTTAGCAACTTCGAATATCTACCCTGATATGCCTCTTTACTGTTGTAGCGAAATGCGTAAAACTTCGTATTACCTACTATTTGGAATTGACCAGATTCACAGCTATTAACGTTATGAATCATTAGCGGTGCGGTAAGGTTGTTGGCTCCTGGCTTGGAACTGCAGCGGATACATATAGTATTGTCCTCAGTAAAGTTGCTGCCACTAAGGTTGGAAATTGTGTAAACATGACCGTGATAAACATGAAAGTCCCTCAGAATCTCTTTCTTTGCTCCAAAGTCAAAAACCTGAGCGACCTCCAGTTCTGAGTTAATAAAAAGCAGTTTATCATTCATTGAGAGGTAAAGGCTTCCTGAGTCCTTCTGGATTTTCTCAATTTTTTGCAGGTTTTTAATGTGGACAGGTTCTATATCTTCATCCAATATTTTGCGCCACTGAAGTGAGTATAGTTTACCTTTAGCTAAGAGATACACCTTATCACCCAAGGATAACACACTGTCAATGCTTCCAACCTGTTTTATGGAGAAGGACATCGGAGCCAAGACCTGAACTCCCGAATCGAGCGGGCCATTCTTCCAGAGGAAGATATTGCCACTGTTGCTTATCAGGAGCAAGGATCGATTAAACTCTGATAGATAGAATTTTAAATCTGATATCTGGGTTTGAAAGATTGTAGTCCACTCCGTGTCTCTTCTCTTAAAGTCCCTGTTCCAGCTATCACTAGCAATGGCCAGATCACTAAATGCTTCAGCACATATTGGACAAAACCTGGCAAATAGGGGCGCATCGTGCTCGTTGGCACACTTTTTGACCATGCAAGCAGATTGCTCCGAATAAACTATTTTCATCTAGCTGGCTCCACATATAAGGTCAGATTTGACATGCCTGCTCCAGTTGCTTCTCAATAACGGAAGTATGGTAAGTGTAAATATCTGATGAAATAATCCAAACTCTGGACACTATGAGTGATTTGAGACAACATTTCGTCATACAGCCCCCGATTGTGGCTTGTTAAAAACAATAATACCTACGAAACAAGTTTTAGCCAAGTTCGTAAGCACCTCCTAAACTCTTAATAATTATTTAGTTACGATAAATCAGAGAATAATTCGCATCTTACCAAAAACTCCAATGAAACAATGAATAGTGGATTCAGGATTTGGGTCAAGCAAAATCTTACATTATTGCAAGTTTTCCCACATCATGAATAGGGTAGTAGAAATCTGCAAATGCCCAAACAATACCATTTCTTGTTCTTAAAGCAACAAATCTCGAATTCCCTATGGGCATAATACTGGGATCACTATGAAGATATTTATCTTGATAAGATTATGTAATTTATGTATACTACTTGGACAACTAATGAGCTTTGCCTGTTTTGATGACCTAACACATCAAATATTATAAGAAATATCCAAGTGATCGTGACTTTGGGACTTAAGTGACTCTCGATGCCCACCAATCCTATTCAAACTCCGGAGTTGACCCAATATACCTTTCTGGGCAAGAAGATTGTGCCTGCCAAGCAGGTCCACATAGTTCAAGCGTTCCCGGCAATCATGTGCCAGGAGGGAAGCTATAACTTCCGGAACCGGTTCGGTATCCCTATATTGGTTGAGGTAATGGATCAGCAGCAGGCTTTTCTGCCAGAATCGATTCAACCTGAACTTGGCTTTGAATGCCTTCCAGATGGGGTCGTTGGACTCCTCGAATTTGGCAAGAAACGCATCCAGGGCGATATTTACGCTTCTGCCAAAACAGACACCGGCTTCAGACGGGCTGCTGTCATCCAATTCCGGATAGTGGAGAAAGAAAGTATCGATCATCTTCAACATGGTATCGATGGCATCCTCTGACTTCGCTTTGCTGAAGATCCTGCTGGCATGTTGAAGCGGGTCCTTGCCCTGGATCAGATTCCACAGCAAACCATTGAGGCGCAAATAGGCGCCATATAGCGACCGGGGGTCATAATGGAAATCATGGTCACGCAAACACGGAGCGGTAAGTATTTCACGGTCGATTAGGTTAACCATACTGTTTAAACGTTCCTCTGATGCTCCCTTATGTTTGGGCATCATCGCGCAGATATCTTTCATGTTGAAGTCCTGATCACCATGTTCGACCGCCCTATGGCAGATCTCCGCGATCATCATCAAATCATCCCTATTGAATTGGTATGCCTCCAACAGATGGTTCCTGGAGATCAGTCTCTCAATACGAGCAATGCTGACCCTAAGGTCTCTGGCTTTCGACTGCTCTTCATCAACGCCTACCAATTTAGCCACGGTGGACTCATCGTCTTCATTAACTTCCGGAGCCCATTCGCACTCATTATCCCGGGGTTTTGACACATGTATCCTCTCAAGATACTTCACCAAACCACTCATTCTCTTACCTCCATTTATTTCTTCAATCTCTATTATAACTTCTGGAGGTGGATTTTGTAAAATTTCTTTGTTGAGGCTTGCAGAAATCCTGTCAGAATTTGAAGTTATCGGTGATCTAAATTGCAGAAATCCTGTCAGAAACTACCTAAAATGGTCTTGGAAAGGATGAGTAAGGAGGAGCAACGATGCGACAGTTTGCAGTTTTCGCTGCACAATTTGCAGATTTCGTTGTCACTTTGCAACAAGATTATACATCGTGTCATTAGATTATGTATGTAGTTTTATCTTGTAAAAACATCTATATGCATCCGGAAAACGTATGCGCAGAAAGCAAGCAAACAGTTTCATCAGATCCCGGGAATATATTTCTTTTTGTTAAAGCCAAAATACAATATGGATTCCCATTTCATGTTTTGAGGGCTTAAAAGTATAATTTGGAAATCCATATAAAGAAACTGTCGAGAGTTTGGTTTCCGGTATTCTCAATTGAGAATAAATTACTGTTAAACAGCACAATTACCATTGTAAATACTATTAGCAGTGCTTTCATTTTTCCTCCTGAAATCGATAACTGCTTCCCACGAGTTGTAGCGAATTCCAACTCATAGTTTCATTGTTAATTGAGAACGTTACAATGTTATCACGCATTACACTCTATATATTGTCTTGGGATCGGCTGCATCTTAATAATCAGTTTAATAATTGTCCCTTCATTTTTTCCCCCACATTTCATTACTATCACCTCTAACTGGGCTAAGTGGTCTTTGGTGTGCATATTACAGGGGTTCCGCTATCGCTCTACATCCTGCCTATGATATGTCGTCCCTGCCGGGACTTGGATGATGGCCTGCAGGGAACATCGTGCCAATGATCAGCTAAAATATCTATCCAAGTATTTTAAGATTCTACCCGTTAGGGCAAGTGGCAAGTTCAATAGGCGGAACTTTTTACCGTTTGGCAGGGAACAGTTTTCCATCCTAAAATCTCCTTCATAAATTCGGACAGCCAGGTCGTGATCCGTTTCCAGCATATATTGGAAGAGTGACTTCAAGGTTCCTGTTTTACCGGATTTAACTTCGATCGGAATTAGTTTTCCCCGGAAAGGGATTAGGAAATCCACCTCGGCGGATGCCTGACGCTTTTCTCTAACCCAGAAGAAGAGCTCTCCCCTGCCGTGGTATTCGAGGCACAATAATTGCTGGCCAACCAGATGTTGGATAAGAAGGCCCCGGTAGATGGAATTAAGGTCGTTTGTAATAAAATACTCATCCTGCAGGCCAAGTTGGAAATTGATTAGCCCCGTATCCAAAAACTGCAATCTGGGACTTCTGCGTAAATTTGGTATGATCGGCATAATCGCTGATGTGACCGGATAACATAGCTTCAGGATCTGTGCTCTTTGCAAAAGCGAGAATGCTTCTTTAATTGTCGCTGCATTATAGTTTGAGTTCCCGAAGCCCTCCAGTTTGATCCTTTTTCCCGCTTCAGCGAATCCACGTAACAAAATAACCCGCATTGCTTCCGATACTTTTTTCCCAGGTGCATATTTTTCAACGTCGTCGATATATGAAACGGTTAGATCCTTATACAATTGATTGAGCAAAATTAGATCCGGTTTTTCTATATATCTTGCAACAATCTCCGGCATTCCACCTAAAAGTGCATAGAGTCGATAATACTTGTGCAACTCTGCCATCAACAATGTGTTTACTGGGATATCCTCGGTAGCCTCAAGCAGTTCTTCCATCCCAAATCCAGCCAGGAACTCCTCAAAATCCAAAGGATAGAGCCAAAGGTTCTCAACTCGTCCAACCGGAAAACTGATATGGGCAGAAAGCAAAACTGCCTCCAGTAATGATCCTGCTGCAATAACATTTAGCTCGGGTAATTCCTCGTAAAAAAATCTGAGCATCTTGATCGCTTGAGGAGAACTCTGGATTTCATCAATAAAAAGCAGAGTTTCTTTCATTTCCATTGGCACACCATGACGGATGCATATAAACTGATAAATTTGCCGGATGTCGTTTGGGGATTCGAAGATAACTCGATCTTGTTCCAGCTCCAAATTGAGGTATATATGATAACTGAATCGCTTACTGAATTGATCGATCAATGTGGTTTTTCCCACTTGACGGGCACCCCGGATGATCAATGGTTTACGATAGGGAGAATCCTTCCATACCTCAAGAGTGGCTTCTGCTTTGCGGTTGATCATTATTTCACCTCTTTATATTCACTTACAAGAACAAAATAATCGCAGTTCAGTGGAATGTCAAGGGTGTTTTTCCAAATTATGGATACAAAGTAAGGGGTGTTTTGCTATCAAAACGATTCAAAGTAAGGGGTGTTTGGATTTTTTGGTGTAACAAGGACGATATTATCTCATTTTTTGGCGTAGTAATAAACACAGGAAGTGATTTTCTGGATTCCCGTTTTCACGGGAATGACTGGGAGATTTTCTTTATGGATTCCCGTTTTCGCGGGAATGACTGGGAGATTTTCTTTCTGGATTCCCGTTTTCACGGGAATGACGGCTTTTCAATGTCTGCTTCTTAGCTCATGGCCTTTTGCCAAATACCAACTGCCTCAGAGAAAGCATCTCTATCGCAGTGGCTTACAACGTTGAAACGATCTTTCAATTCCGCTGCAGCATTTTCCGGAACGTAGGCATAGGGAGAAAGGTGTAGCATATCCTCATCGTTAAAGTCATTTCCGATGATAAGAGCTTTGCTGACATCGCAATGGAGCATTTTGGCCAGATGGATCAGTCCTTTGCCTTTGGAGGCTGTGCTGGATAAAACCTCGATCCAGAATGACACATAGTCGATAGGCGAAAGAGTCCGGATCGCAGTGAAGGGAGCAAGTTCTGCACACAACTGGGCAGATAGTTCATCATGTTCTGGTTCTGCAATTGCCAGGAACTGGGTAGCAGACTGGATCTCCTGCAAGCGGGATGGATCAAGCGCTTGGGAAAAGGCCTTGTAATAGTCGATCCGTTCCCAGAAATCCCTGAGGCCCTTTATCTCCCGGTAATGCATAAAGTGGGTATCTGGAACCGGCTGGTGGATCATGTAGTCAAACTTGTATTTTTCAAGGACTTGATAGATAGATCCAATCTCAGAGGAATTGAGATTGGCAGAGTGGATTAGTTCCTGGGTCTTCCAATTCATGATGCCGGCACCTGTGGAAACAATCGCAAAGTCGAATGGGGCATCGGTTGAGACCACCCGGAGCAAGCTCCAAAGCGAGCGTCCGGTGGCCAGAACCCGGATAACTCCTTTTTGGCCAAGCAATTCCAGGGTCTGAATGTCCTGGTCCGAGATCTTGCGGTCGCTGCGCAAGAGGGTGCCATCCAGGTCTGTAACACACATCAGGCCTTGCATTTTGCCTCCGAAGCCAGAGCAATAAAATAGTCGAAGATGCGTTTACGGTGAATGAGATCAGTCATGCGTTCAGGATGCCACTGGATGCCAAGCAGGTTTGGATAGTCCTCCTGTTCGAGGGCTTCGATGTATCCATCATCGGACATGGCAACAACTTTCAAGCCCTTGCCCAGATGGGATGGATCGACCCCCTGATGGTGGTTGGAATTGACTGTTATGCTTTCTCCCTTAACGACATGGCCCAGATGCCGGCTACCGGAGATGTGGATGGTGTGGAATTTTTCACCATAATGCTGATCCAGATTATCCAGATGCTGGATGAGCTTGCCACCGAAGTAGATATTGATAAGTTGCATTCCGGCACAGATGCCAAGAACAGGTTTATTGCTGTTCAGGGCAAGCTCCAGAAGCAGGAGATCCGATTGAGCCCGGCGATGTTCCATCGGCTCGGTTTTGGGATGTGGAATCTCATTGTATAACTCAGGAGGATAATCCAAACCGCCAATGATTATCAGAGCATCACACTTTTCCAGATACTGCTTCAGGATGTCCCTGTCCTCAAAACATGGTATGGGCAATGGCAGCGCACCATGCTCATAGACTGCATCGATGTATTTGTCCCGGATATGGAACTGCATGTATGAACCCAACTTCATGTAATTCATACTGAGGCCGATAACTGGTTTATGATTCATAGGAATATCCTTTTATTAATGATATTTTTTTGTGATCATTCATCTGTTTCCATCCAATTATTTGGTCAATTTTCTAAAGACAGGCTTGAGCGCAAGAAGAATTTTGCCAAGATAGTTACACACTAAGTATCTAAATCCAAAAATTGTGATTCATTTCTGTGAAATTCAGACTTGACAAATATGATATATTTTTACAGAGGGAGAAAAATAGAGGAGGAACAATGAATTGTTTCAAACATAACATGTTTATACCGTCAGGCCAGTTTCGACATATAATGGTGTGTATTTCATTGATTACATACCTTTTCATGTTTGCCTGTGATAAAGAAGAGAAAAAAGAAGATTTCAGATTTTTCGCAACCGGAGAAATCATCACATTGTACAACTCGTTGGGAGATACTTTATATATTGGCCCTCGCTACAATCGAGAGCTGCAAAACAGGGTACAGAGTGCTTTGATCAGCATAAATGCATATGATATATATGACGATGTCTTCTTCCGCTTGGATGAAGTAAATACAGATCATTTTTACGAAGACATTGGCAAATACAATAAGTATATATTTGGTTGGGCAGATTGGTATTATACCTTTGCTGCAGATGACTCCGGATCATTTAAGCTTGGAACTCTAACAAACGGAGATTTTGCAGCAGGCAATCCTGTTTGGAACAACCCTTATGGAGATTATCCCAGCGTTTGGGTGATGAGCAACACCGATCCGAATTTTGCACATACAAGTATCTGGTTAAGCAATCATACTATTACCAACTATATACAATATCTTGATTTAGTTGCCACTGATCCAAGTATGGCACAAACCTATCTGCAGAGTCCGGTATCCCCAAGCCATCCGTCTGCCTCTTCCATGCGAACAACTTACCAGAGCATGAGAGAATAAGCTTCAGCAGCATACGTTTCACATTTCGTATTCATTAATGGTAGCTAAAAACCCTTTCTATCCCTGAGTTAGAAAAAACGCTTGCCAGAAACAGGCTGACAAAAATTTTGGTTTCTTACTAAACATATATTGAGGAATTTATGGCTTCCATGGCTGATATAAGAAACGGCATGATCATCGATTTCAAGGACGGTCTTTTTGAGATCGTGGAGTTTTTGCACGTCAAACCGGGCAAGGGATCTGCCTTTGTCCGCACCAAGATAAAAAACGTCCGCACCGGCAAGGTATTGGAAAACACATTCCGGGATAGTGATACGCTCACGGAAGTGCGGGTAGAACGCACCAAAAAAGAGTATCTCTACCGTGAAGGTGAGTTCTTCATTTTGATGGATCTGGAGACCTATGAGCAGATTCATCTTGACAAAGCAGTGGTCGGTGATAAAGAGCTCCTGATGATGGAAAATATGGAGATCATGGTTGCCATGGCTCCCAATGGTGAGATTTTGGGGATTGATCTGCCAACCACAGTAGTGCAGACGATCACGGATTGTGAACCCAACGTCAAGGGAAACACGGCATCCGGTGGTGGCAAGAATGCCTTCACCGAGACAGGTTTGAGAATTAACGTCCCCTTCTTTGTTGAAGTAGGAGACAAGATAAAGATAGACACCCGCACGGCCTCCTACATAGAGCGTGCCAACTGATTATAAAATAAGAGGATAAAATGGGAAAAGTAAAGAGTTTCTCCGCCAAACTGGCACACGAAGCCAGCAATGAAGGAAAGGTGATGTGCCCCGTCTGCCATGCCGAAGTTAAAAGAATTAAACTGATCACCAACAAAAAAGGAACCAACGGCTGGTCTCCCCGCTATGAATATGCCAAGATTTGCAAATGCAACGAGGCAGACATCATGGCCGGCACAAATCTATAGCATACTGGTTTATGCTGCTTGTTTCAGCGGCGGTAGCTTGTTATCAGGCCGTCGCTTGTTTTTCATTTCTACCTGTCCAATCCAATCCGGATCGGATGGGTTTTTTTGTAATATCCGGATTAGTGTATTTGACAATATCCCAAAAGGGGGAAATGGCTTATGCAGCGTAAAATGATTACGCTAATTGCAGTTCTGCTGCTGGTGGCAGGGGGACTGAGTGCGATGGTGCCTCCGCATCCGAAGGCCAGAATCACACGACAGATAGAGCTGAAAGAGACAGCCAGGACCAAAGGTGTTGATCCAGCGACCGGAAAGATCGCCATCCCGAATAACATCCTGGTTCTGAGGGTGCAGTTCAGCGATCTAAGCTTTGTAAGTGCACCTGTTTATCCGGATTATCTGGCACATGATGAGGCCTACTTCGAGCGCTGGATGGTGCATCTGAAGGACTTTTTCAACGATGCCTCGCACTTTCAGTATAATTTGAACTGGCAGCTATATCCCCAAGTGATCAGTTTACCACGCCCCCTGTCCTATTATGGAGGAGATAGCTCCGAATATTATGATGCATCTCTGGAGCAGATCGTGGAAGATATTGTCCTTCTGAAAGATGCAGAGATCGATTTCTCGCTGTATGGGGGAATCATCATTTTTCACGCCGGAGCCGGACAGGAAACAGACATTGGCTTGGAGAGCAATAACTTCAGCGGAATGCGTCCCGATACCATCTGGTCAACCATTATAACCCGCAAGGACTTGCAGCGCTATTACGATCCCGAGAATGATGAATATATGGGTTATCCTACCAACGATGGTATTTTGCTTCGCAATATCGTCGTTGTCCCGGAACACACTTTTCACGATTACTTCCCTTTGGAAGGACAAACCAACTTTCAGTATTACCTCTTCAGTATATATGGGGTTCTTGCTCATCAATATGCCAGAATGATTGGTTTGCCCTCGCTCTTTGATACTGTCTCCTCCAATGGACGCTCGCAGGGGATAGGAAACTTCGGTTTGATGGGCACCGGCATGTGGAATGCCGAGGGCTATGTCCCGGCACAGCTTAGTGCCTGGAGTAGAATGTATCTGGGCTGGGAAACTCCTATTACCATAAGCAGTGATGCCACAGAGCTATCGGTCGATCACTTTTTGAATCATGCCTCCTGGGCCCAACGCCTTTATAAGATCCCAATCTCGGAAAAAGAGTATTTCCTGGTCGAGAACCGTCAGCAAAATCCGGATAACAGCACAGACCCGCATAATTGGATGCCAAGTTTCACATTTGCGCTTTTACCCGAAGGTGAGCAGGAGTATTATCCTGCTCCGGATTCTTTGAGGCCATATTTTAATTTTATGACCAACCGCTATGGTGGCTGTGAGTGGGATTTCTTCCTGCCGGGCTATGGTGGTCCAATTCCGGATGGGTATGCTTCTCCCCAAGATGGATCGGGTTTGCTGATCTGGCACATCGATGAGAACATCATCGAGGCAAACTTTGACCCGCTCTTTGATATGAAC
>Ga0116204_1000961_pt1 | contig 16346 bp, 16 predicted proteins | sample LakKivwa52mmetaG_FD_94481 | JGI IMG/M metagenome (GOLD analysis project Ga0116204, IMG submission 94481) | Anoxic lake water microbial communities from Lake Kivu, Rwanda to study Microbial Dark Matter (Phase II) - Lake Kivu water 52m metaG | ecosystem: Environmental > Aquatic > Freshwater > Lake...
CAATCCAACGTGGTACTGTGGTTATACCCAAAAGCATTACTCCAACTCGGATTAAAGAAAATATCTCAGTCTTTGACTTTGAGCTGAGTGACTCTGATATGTCAGAGCTAAACTCCCTTGATCGAGGTCTACGCTATGTCGATCCCAGTCAGGAGTGGGGTATTCCTTATTTTAAATAAAGAGGAGTTCAAATGATCAAACATCATATTGTATATAATCCTGTTGTTGACTGGAGATTTGATTTAGCTAAAGCAGAAGGAGCTTATATTTGGGATAGATCAAATCAGAAATACATAGATTTTAGTAGTGGATGGAATACAGTCAACCTAGGATGGAATAATCAGGAAATTGCGCAAGCTCTTATTGAGCAAGCTAGCAAAAATACATATGCGCCCATGTGGGCCACGGATGAGATTCAGATCGAATATGCCAAAGTTTTAACAGGGGTATTTCCTAAAGAGCTAGACGTAGTTTGTAGAGCTACGGGTGGAACAGAAGCCAATGAGATGGCACTAAAAATTGTTCGTGCTGTGACAGGTAGATCAAAAATTATTAGTTTTGCCCACACTTATCATGGACAATCATTTGGTACATTATCGCTAGGTTTTGTCCCAGCATATGTCAAAGCAATATCACCTTTAGTGCCTGATTTTATACAACTAGAATATCCAGATAAATTTTCAAACAAAAAAATGTGCTAGAAGATTTCCTGAACACCTTGGAAGATCAGCTTAAGAGTAGAGAAGTGGCGGCAGTCTTTACAGAAGCTGGCATGATTACTGGGTGGGGTTCGATGTTAGTAGCTCCAGATGGATACTTGAAGGCAGTGAGAGAATTAACTACTAGATATGGGACTCTATTAGTGGTAGACGAGGTTGGTAGTGGTTTTAGCCGAACAGGAAAAATGTTTGCTATCGAACACGAGGGGGTAGTGCCTGATTTAGTTACTTTAGCCAAAGCTATAAGTAATGGAGCTGTCCCACTTGGTGCAGTTATTGCCAAAGGTTCTATGGTAGAAAAATATGCCTCAGCGTTTAAGCCTACTTCTACCAATGGCTGGACTCCCCTGGCTTGTGCGGCAGGACTAAAAACATTAGAAATACATCTGAGGGATCAAGTGTGGAAAGCTGCAGATTCTAAAGGTGTCTTAATGATAGATTATTTATCTAGAGAGTTAAACAATCACAGACATTTCTCAAAAATTAGGGGAAAAGGAATGGAGATTGCTTTCGATCTCGATAATTCTATCAATGTAGGAGAGGGAAATAGTAGCGTCTCTACTAAGCTCGTTAATCTCTGTATGAATGAAGGACTTCATCTAGCTGATGCAGGTGATTGTGTGCAACTCATGCCTCCATTAACTATAACCGAGGATGAGCTGTACGAGGGGTTGTCTAAGTTAGTAACTGCTGTAAAAAAATTGTAACCCTAAAATTAAAATTGAGACAATTCTCTTTTCTTAAGAATCGCAAAGTCTAAGAAAAGCGTATACTAAAATTATGAAAATTAATTGGCCATGGGCTAAAGTAAAAGACAATTACTGGGCACTCTTGCTTTTTATTATTCTCTCTCAATCAGCTGGTTTGCTTGGGACACTCTTTACATTTTCTGCCATTCCTAATTGGTATCAAGGTTTAACCAAGCCTTTCTTTAGTCCGCCTAATTTCCTCTTTGGACCAGTCTGGACTATACTCTATACCTTTATTGGCATCTCTGCCTATTTAGTCTGGCGTAAATATCGGTTCAGTAAAAAATCTCTGTCTTTTTGGCAAGTATTTACACTCCAATTGATCCTCAATTCGTTGTGGTCTATCATCTTCTTCGGACTCAAGTTCACCGGCTTAGCGCTCATCGAAATCATGATTATGTGGTATTACATCCTCCGCACTATTCAAGTAGGGTCTAAGCTCGATTCTTGGTCAGCTTATCTTTTGTATCCGTATCTTGCATGGGTTAGTTTTGCCACTCTACTTAATTTTGCCATTTGGTGGCTCAACTAAGCTCCGCACAGCTCACTTTTTGCTTCAATAGCTTCGCATCATCATGGCTCAATCTTACATCATTTACTTTGTCGCAACCACTATAATCGATGACCCCCACGGATAAGATATGTTCGGAATTGTCGATATCTCTATCTTCATGATCATTTTAATTATCAGATTGAATAATGGAAGGGGGGTTGTGATGCGATTATGCGCTCCAGTGAATTTTTCAAAGATCCTGGCTAATGCAATAATCGGAAAAAGCAAAAAATAGCAGTAAGTGGAGTATCTTATTTTTCCTCCAGCTTTGCTTATCAGGTTTTTTAAGTATTTGCTCGTAAACCTTTCCCTTGCATGTACCTCTAAATCGTGTGGACCCTTAAGCCAATTGAAGGCGCAGTCAAAGACAATCAAAGTACCACCTGGCTTTAGAACTCTGAGCATTTCTCGTAATGACTTGTCAGTATTAACCTTCTTATGGTACAAAACATCTATACAAGTTACACAATCAAATTGATTGTCTCTTTCTAAGATGTGGTTGCTATTCCCGTGCTTAACTGGTAAACGAGACTTGTGAGCATACTTCAGTCCTAGGTCGGATTGTTCAATTCCGCTGGCATCATATCCTAGGCTTAGTAAATACTCTACAAATGCTCCGGTTCCAGCTCCCACATCAAGGACTGACCTTGCTTCTTTTGGGATCAGCTTGGCAACAAGTGATCTTTTTGTCACAAACCACCAATGAAAATTCTCGACTTGTCTCAAGGTTTTGTAGTGAGATATTTCCATATTTATTTCTCAAAACCAATGCTAAAACTATCTGATATATCCGCAATTTCACTCATGCACTCTAGATATCGTTTACTGGGCAATTTTTGACATACTTCCTCTGGTTTGAAAGTATTATCTTGAGTCACGCTATTTCTAAAAACTTGGACTGTATGTATTGCACAATTATAGAATTCTTCCTCATTGCCCTTTGAACATTCATCAATGAGTAGGTTTAGCTTGTTTTCGTATCTCTGGACTGCGGCCTCCGCGATTCTTCGTTGGCATGTGGCTTGATAGCTTAACTCTACTTGTCGACATACCGAAAAAGCACTCTCAATATCCACGCTCCGTGAATATTCTATGAAACCTGCGAATTCAAAGCATGAAGCTTTGATCATAGAATCTTGATTGTGACAAAATTCGGCAACGTTCCTGGGCAGTCTCGGGTTAGGAGCTAATGCTGAAACGCTATAGTCCATCGCCACTGCATGTCCACATTGTTCTCTTCCTTCTGGACTGCTAATTAGACTACACTGCTTCATAGACGCGACCAAGTCTATCATTGTGTACTCTACCAGTGCATGCCCTATGCCGTGGTAGCAGGTATAAGTTAAGGCAGTGTCATTCTGGGGAATACTACAAAAATTTTCTAGTTCCGATATGGGATCACCTCTAAAAAGATAGTGATGAACCGCTCCATTCAGACAACCTCCTACACAGCTAGAGCCACATTCTTTAATAATTGTTTCTTGACTATATCCACTCTTTGCGGCTACTGTTCCCACATGATGTCCTAGATTGTGGCACCTTGCCTCACTGATGGAATTTTGCTGGTCGAGCTCACGATAATTATCAATCATTGCAATGGCCTCTTTAGGTCCTAACTTTTTAGTAACAAGAATTATTTGTTTGACGTAACAACGGTATCTGTCTGATTGTTCGTATTTCTCCATCACATACGGATATCTATCACACTCTGCGAACTCGTTCACAAGTCGACTATGTTCTTTTAATCCGGATGAGCCTAGTAAAAATCCCACGGCGAATACGAAGACTAAAAAAAATAATTTTATTCTACTTTTTTTCACATTTCCATTCCCGAACTATCTAGTAGTAGTTCGTGTTCTCCGACTACAAAATTGAACATCATACCTCCCGTCAAATGTTCTGCGATATGGCAATGTGTCATCCACAATCCTGGGTTACTCATTTCAGCTACGATGTCTACGTTGTCTCCAGTCTGGATCAGAATTGTATCTTTCCAGACAGGGTTTTCTATCTCGACTCCATTTATCGCAATCACCATCATTCTCTGGCCATGCATATGGAATGGGTGCTGCATCGGATGGGCGCTAAGGGGATTATTTTTTATTCTGATCTTCACTAGCTCACCCACGGCAAACTTCCAATCGTCAATACTTTCATTTGCTTTACTCGTTTGCGCGTCTCTTATTTCCCACTTAATTTTGTCAGTGAAAAGAGATTTGTTGAGATCAAAAATATGATCTTCCCAGTGGATCTTCTCACTTGCCATAGCATCCATCGCCGTACCACCATTATCGAGATATGCTTTCTTATTCTCTTCAGTACAATCTCCCATCCAACTCCCATCACTCATCGTGTGGCAGGGCATCTGTATAGTCAGCTCATCTAGTTTGAGATCGGTAATGTTTAAGTCCAAGCTAAGCTCTTTGTTTGGTTTTGCGTACTGGAATTGCTCGATTATTTTCTTAGCTTCTGACTTTACGATCTCATCCTCTCTTAACTTCTCAAATTCTTTGACATAGCTGATGTCTGGATTACCGCTCTGAACATTTATCTTTGCCATCGTATACTCTTTTTGACCCATCGCTTGGTCGTGACTAGTATGGAGAAGATAGTACTCACCCGTTTTTGGATAATGCACGTCAATCAAGTATCTCTCGGCAGGTCCAATAATAATTGATTCAATGAATTCTTGTCTTGCAAAGTTGGAAAGGTCACTCCCCACTAGCTTCATTTTTGCGCCTGGAATACTTAAATGGAATGGTCTGGCATTGGCGACATTGGTGATGGCGTATCTAATGATGGATCCCTGTGGGTATGTATATGTCGGAGCAACTTCTCCATTTACTAGCATCACATTCCCATACCTACCCATCAGAGCAAAATTTGTTTTACTTTTGTAAAAACTGGCTATCTGATCCTCTTCCATGAGCAGATCATCCACTATCAAAGCAATTTCTTGATTCACGGGAGCACTCGATTCTTTTGGTGATACATTATATGTCCCATATTGTCCCAGTTCCTGTGCGTAGTCCTCCCTCACATGTGGGTGATACCAAAATGATCCAGAATCTGGAAAAGTGAGGGTGTAGGTATAACTTTCGCCAGGCATTACCACTTTTTGTGATAACTCAGGTGTGCCATCATTTCTATAGTCTAGCCGCAGTCCATGTGAATGGATTGTCGAAGGGATCTCAGTCTCATTCGTAAAATCGATTGTGATAGTTGATCCTTGCTCAACTTGGATAAAAGGACCTGGGATACTGCCGTTGTAGCCAATCATTCTGATTTTACGGTTGCCAATATCCTTTACCACATAGTGAGTCTTCAAACTAAATCGATCTCCATCTTTTAGATTCACAATCTCCGCGAGCTTTGCTTCAGGCAGACCCCATGTTTGCATCCGGAAATGATCATCTCTACGAAAAATCAGCAATATTAACAAGGCTCCAATCATCCATCCTATTGCTGGTAATAGCCACTTAAATTTGCACATCTATATTATTTAGAGTACCATAGACTAATATGAACCGCACAATTGTATTAACTATCGCACTAATTACGATCTCTATTGGAGCATACTACCTTGGTTCTCGGTCTAAGACTGACATAGTGGCAGAACCAACCTCCTCGCCTACTTCCACTCCAATGCCTTCACTTTCTCCCATGGAGGAACACATGAAACTGCTCGATGATGGTCACACCATTATGATGATGGGTGGGACTTATAATCCCAAAGTCATCCAAGTTAGTCCCGGATCTACTATTAAGGTTCTCAACCACGAAAAAACCCCAATGGGTTTGATGAGTGACGATCATGAGACTTTCACCACCTCATTCATTGAGGCTGGGGGAGAGGATACCTTCAATGCGCCTCAAAAACCTGGTTCCTATCCATTTCATTTGCATCCCAAGGGTAGTGATCAGCTAATCTCCGGGGGCATCTTGATCGTAGAAATGTAAACTTCATCTTGAATAACATGGTTCAACAATCCATTATTCCCGTCATCTTAATTACTGGTTTCTTGGGTGCCGGCAAAACTACCTTTATCAATCAGCTCATCCACGACCATCCCAATCAGAGGATCTCTCTTATCCTCAATGAGTTTGGAGATATCAAACTAGAGTCTCAGTTTGTCGAAGCCAAAGGGATAGGGATGGTAAGCGAGCTCTCTAGTGGGTGTCTCTGCTGTGTAGCCAATGTCGACCTGCCTCGTGTCATCCGCTACACTTTAGACAAAGCACCATCAACAGAGTATCTGATCATCGAAGCCTCCGGACTCTCTGATCCTGACCCAGTAAGATCTACCCTCCAAAGTCCAGATCTTACAAATCTCATTCGACTCGATACCGTGGTAGTCATAGTGGATGCCCTCAATTTTGAGACGACTTCTTCATCACACCCCTTGGTGATGTCTCAGATTGCCGAGGCTGATCTTTCCTTTCTTTCCAAATCAGAGTCTCTTACTCAGAATCAGGTCGACGGACTCATTGAACGCGTTAGCTCCATAGGTATGGGTACCAGGACTCTGGTTTGGGATAAAAACTTAGATACCTCTATCGTCTTTGATCCGCATCTTCCCAAAGACACAGTCTCGCCCACTCAACACTCTCACGCCTCCTACAAGACTCATTTCTTCACTTCAGATCAAAATCTTGATATCAAGGATATTCACAAATCACTCACTCAACTCCCTGATAGCATTCTGCGAATCAAAGGTTATCTCTATTCAAATGAACAGTATTACCTGGTGCAAAAAGTGGGGCATCATGTCGATATTCGCTTAGCTCCATCACCAGACCAAGTTCCCACTCCCAAAGTTGCCATTCTCGTCATCGGTACTGACTTAGATACAGAAGCGATAAACACTGCTTTCTCATAGATCTTCCCTCTTCATATTTGACAAATGCGAATCTTTCGCGCATAATAATGCGAATCATTCGCAATAATGGAGATTAGCATGAGAATCGCATTCATGGGGAAGGGTGGCAGTGGGAAAACTACAGTTGCTAGTGCATATATTTTGTATCTTTCTAAAAATAATCTTGTCACGGCTATTGACGCTGATCACAACTCTAACCTCCAGAGAGCTTTAGGGATTAATGGGGTTGCTCTAGCTCTCTCAGACAAATCTGCACAAATTAGAAAATATCTAGCAGGTAGTCGTAATGATTTAGAGGGTACTACCACCATCGACACCACCCCACCTTCCTTAAAATCTAATTTTTTCAAAGATCTTTGTAACGATCCTTATCTCACACAATACTCAATGCAAAAGAATAACATTGTCCTCTACACAGTTGGCTCATATCAAGATGATGATAAAGGTGTCACTTGTTACCACGGCAAACTCGGGATTCTCTCTAACATTTTAAGTCACACTTTAGACACTAAGAATGAATATATTGTAATAGATTCAACAGCAGGTAAAGACACAGTCGGCACACCTCTTTACTTTGCCTATGATATGACAATTTTTGTAGTTGAACCTACTCACAGGAGTCTCAACATCTACCTAGAATATAAGAAATTGATCGGCGAGCATTACACTAATATCTATGTCATCGTCAATAAATATGAAGACGAAGATGAAGATTTCATTGCCAATAATATCGAATCAGACAGACTCCTGGGTATCATCAAGTACGACAGCAAAGCGAGGAATATCGACGACGGAGATTCAAGTGGCCTAGCATATTTTGCTCAAAATAACTCCGCCATCTTTGATCGAATAAACCAGGAATTGTTGACGATTAACCGTGATTGGGATCAGTACTATAAAAATCTACTTGAGGCTCACAAGAAACTTGCTCTTGAATGGTATGACTCCTATTATCAACAACCTATTTCTAAGCAACTGGACCCAAATTTTACATATCCAAAAGCAATCGATTCGCTTCATGATTAAACCAAAGCTTCATCCACTAGTTAAAAAAGTTCTTTTGGATCCTAGTAATCTCTCAGACCTTGCTTCTGCAAATGATGGGCCAACCAGGGTGCTCTTTCCTCAGATAATGTCAGAAAACATCTCAAATCTTACAGCAGTTCTCGACAACTATGATTTAAGATACTCCATTCAATTCGCACATAAGGCATCCAAGTCCGCTACTTTTATAAAGCAAGCCTTAAAATCAGACATTGGGATTGATGTTGCATCCATAGCTGAACTCAATCACGCGCTTGATATTGGGTTCTCCGCACCAAAAATAAGTTGTACTGGTCCGAAAAATAATTCCTTCCTCCAACTCGCTATCAACAAAGGAGTTCTAATCTCCCTCGACTCTCTCTCAGAGCTAGAGAGACTGGTATTCTATGTTTATGATAAGTGCACTCCAACAAAAGTGAATGTATTACTTAGATTATCAACTCTCACAACCAAAACAAAAAAACTATTATCTCAGCCTACTCGGTTTGGGATTAGTAGTAACCAGCTAGAGAAGGCATACTCAATCATTCAAAAACACAACCTGATTACTCTTAAAGGATTTCATTACCATCGTGATGGATTTGATGCTCCTACCAAAGCTGAATTTGCTCACGAGCTTGTGAGATTATTGAGAGAATCACGTCTTTATGGTCACTCGCCAAATATAGTCAATGTTGGTGGCTCTCTCCGAGGTGTGAGTCTAGCTGATTCCAGTGATTGGACAGAGTATATCAACTACCTTTGTAGAAAGTTGAAAGTAAATGGTGATCACGAAACTTGGGGATCAAATCCGTATGGGATGCAGTTATCAATTAATGGAGGTATTGTAGGTAGGGAAAAGGCTCTATCTCTTGTTTCCTCGGAAGATGCTACTAGCTATATGAGTACTATGCTGTCAACTAAGGTTGATAGTAACTACACCCTGGGAACTAACTTGGCTGACTCACTAACTCATCTTATGTTGGAACCTGGTTACGCTTTAGTTTTTAACGCAGGCATCACAATTCTGAAAGTGATTGATCTCAAACAAGACGAACTTGGTAATAACTACCTTGTTACGAATGGAAACATGTACACACTCGGTACTAGAATGTACGAACCACTCTCCGATCCAATCCACATTTCACAAGGAAAACTGACTGCAAAGTCATGGAAAGGGTACATCGTGGGCAACCTTTGTCGGGAAGATGACTTTATCATGCAAAGAAAAGTCACAACTAGCTCAGAGCCCAAAATCGGCGACTTATTGATTTTCCCCAATACTGGTGCGTACGCTGATTTTGAGGATACTAACCCTATCTTGCAAGAGAAATGTCTCAACTATCAATGTTTAATCAAAGGCAAAAATATTAATTTTTCTAAGGATTAATATGTTATATAACTCTATTGAAGATTTGATTGGCAATACGCCAATTCTCAAAATATCCCCCAAAGTACACGGTTTAAAGAATATTGATCTATACGCTAAGCTCGAATACTACAACCCATTTGGTTCGGTCAAGGATCGAATTGCAAAGAGTATGTTAGAAGAAGTTATTAACGAGCAAGCAAAAAATAACAACAATCTTACAATTCTAGAATCATCAAGTGGAAATACTGGAAAAGCGCTTGTTGCAATTTGCAATCTACATAACTTACCTTTCAAAATGTATACTAACCGGCTTAAGATACCCGAACAGCGCAAGATTATGCAGGTCTTAGGTGCAGATATTGAAGAGCTACCAGGTTTCTCAGAGTGTCCCGATCCAACCACGCCAGAAAGTACCGTAGCAGTTATCGAACGTCAAATAGCTAGTGATCCCACAAAGTACTATTATCCCAACCAGTATTTCAACCCAAAAAATTTAGAGGCACATTACTTAGCAGGAGAAGAGATCAGCCAAGATCTGGGAGCAATTGACTACTATTTTGGATTTTTGGGAACAACTGGTTCTACGCGAGGAGCTGGAATGGCGCTCAAGAAAAAAAATCCTCAAACCAAAGTAATAGGAGTTATCTCAGAAAGTCATAATCATATACCTGGGGGAAGAGAAGCGCATGAAATGTGGGAGGTTGGTCTCTTTGATAAAGATTTTTACTCTGATATAGTCAAAGCAAATGTTAATCAGGCTATCGACGGGATGCTCACACTTACAAGGCAGTGCGGGATAATGTGTGGTCCCACCAGTGGTGCAAACTACATGGCCACCGTTAATTACCTAAAAGGGATTGATCTTCAGCATAACAAGAAAAAAGAAAAACTAAAGGCAGTATTTATTGTTTGCGATAGAATAGAGCTCTATCTTAGCTACATCGAAAAATACCGACCCGAAATATTTGGCGGTGAAAAGCAGTTACAGCAAAAAAACCATAGTAATCCCGCTCTTGTTGTTCCCACACTTACGCCAGCATCACTAAGCTCAGAACTAGGCGAATTCAAAACAATCATCGACATTCGTACAAGCGATGCCTACCAGCTAGGTCACATTACAGGTGCCATTAACATCAGAGAAGATGTTTTGGCTGATTTAATCGACAAACCTTTTCTGGCCGATGGTAAGGTAGTTGTCTATTGTCGCAAAGGTTCCTCATCCAAGCAGTATGTCTCAACCTTAAAATCACAAGGGTACGATGCCTATTCTCTAGATGGAGGAATTCAAAGCTGGGTTGATCAGGGCTATGATCTCACAGAAACATTTGGTGATTGTGATATGTGCAATAAAGATTTAAAATAGTTATTATGCAAACAATTCGCACTAAAAACTTACTAAAAGAGGCAGGCATCGAGGCAACCCCAGCACGACTACGAGTGCTAGACATATGTATAAGCGCTGGTCAACCACTTACAGTTGAAGATGTGGCCAAAAAAGTCGGTGGTAAGGCACACCTTGCTACGGTCTATCGTACGCTCGAAAAATTTGTGATATCAGGCATCCTCACGCGAATCGATTTTCAGGAGGGAAAATTTCGCTATGAATATGTTGTAGACCATCACCACCATGCAATCTGTGAAAGTTGTGGGAGTATCGCAGAAATTAAGGACAACAACTTAGAGAATGTCATGCACACCTTAAAAGTCGGTAGAGGCTTCAGTATTTCTCGTCATGCTCTCGAGTTATTTGGTTTATGTCACGGCTGTCAGTTGAAAGGATCCCATGTCAAACGAACTTCTTAATATTATTCTTGCTACCGTAATTGTCAGTTCTGGCTCACTAGTTGGTGTACTAGCCATCTCGATCAAACCTGCGATTCTTAACCGCTTCTTGCTCCCTCTCGTCTCACTGTCTGCTGGCACGATGTTGGGGGCTGCTTTTCTGCACCAATTACCAGAAAGTGTTCATCTCCTCGGAGATGAGATTCCATTCCAAATTGCTTTGGGTTCATTTATCACCTTCTTTCTATTAGAGAGATTCCTTCATTGGCGTCACTGCCACGACGAACAACACTTGACTAAGCACACCATTGGTCACATGAATTTAATAGGCGACGGAGTCCACAACTTCCTTGACGGGTTATTGATTGCCGCCTCCTTTGCTACTGGTAATGAACTAGGCATAGTTGCTGTCTTGGCGATCGCTTTGCATGAGATCCCTCAAGAGTTAGGAGACTTTGGAGTCTTAATTCACTCAGGCTATTCACGCACCAAAGCCTTATTTGCCAACGTTGCTGTATCATTGACCGCAGTTCTAGGCGGTGTGATTGGCTACTTCCTCTCTAGTCAAAGTGAAGTTTTTGCATCGTATTTGATACCTGTGGCAGCTGGAGCCTTTATCTATATTGCAACCGCTGACTTAGTTCCTGAATTAAAAGCCGGTAAAACATCCAAAAAAATCTTTATCACTGCCCTCGTTTTCATTCTCGGAATTTTGTTTATGTACTTGATGCCTCACTCTGACTAACTATCTTTTCCCTCCATACCAGTAAGAGGCGATCAAAGTCGTTAGTGGTACCGCTGATACTAGTCCAATCGACCCCACAAGCGTGCGGACTATCTCTTCTGCCAGAGCTTCGTAATTGAGCAACTGGACAAAGCTCGACTCGCTTGTCACAAATAATAAAAGCAAGGGGAGGGCACTACCTGCATAGACCAATACTAGAGTGTTAACTAGTGACGAAATATGGTCGTGACCAATCCGCATAGCTCTGATGTATAAATCTCCAAACCCTAGCTTGTGATTGGCATGGGATAATTCTTGCACAATCGATGCTTGGGAGATGGTGATATCGTCGAGGACCCCCAGTGAGCCTATGATGATGCCAGCGAGTAAGAGACTATAAAAACTTGCAACAGGCAGTTTATCCAGTAAGAAACTAGCCTCCTCGCTTCCAAATCCAGAAAGTGAGACGCTACTTGCAAAAACAGAGGCTAGGATCCCAGTGACCGCAAGCGCGCCTAGAGTACCGAGAATCGCAATCGTAGATTTATGATTAATCCCATGTGTTAAATAATAGGAGACCGACAGGATGAGGACACTTGCCATAAGGGCTACAGTCACGGGGTTCCCACCCAGCAAAATCTGCGGTAAGACAAACTTAAAGATGATAGTAAACGAAAAAACCAAACCTAATAATGACCTTACTCCAGACACTCCGCTCACTATTAAGATAGTGGCCACAAACACAATGAATAGTTTAATTAGCGCACCAGTTCTAACTTTATCAGTAATACTGTAAAGCCCTTGAAATGCAGGATCATTCTGCAGAATAACTAAATCGCCTACTTTGTAATTAGTATTTGTCTGATACATTATTGCCTCTACTTGGTCCTCGCCCAATTTTACCGTTGCTTTTCGATGTGGTATGGGATCTTCTACCGATTCTTTAATCGCGACAATTTCCGCTTCCATTTCTGAACTAGGGATTAGCTGTCCTGACAGAGGATAAAGGATCGCCAATCCACCCACAATTAACCAAATAATGTACTTCATGAGGTTATTCTATCAGGACAGGTTATAATACGCCTATGAAAATGCGTATTCATAAATATCTTGCCCATGCCGGAGTAGCCTCACGTCGTAGTGCCGAGACCATGGTGGAACGGGGCGAGGTCACCGTCAACTCAGCCGTAGCCACAATTGGTCAAGTCATCGACTCTGAGACTGCGATAGTTGCTGTTCAGGGTAAGCAAGTCAAGCTCGACTCTATACTCGTATATTATTTACTTAACAAGCCAAGGGGTGTAGTTTCAGCAGTTACCGATCCAGATGGACGTCGAACAGTTGTATCACTAGTTCCTGGTGGTCATCGTCTTTACCCAGTAGGTCGATTAGATTTTGACTCCGAAGGTCTAATGCTCTTAACCAATGACGGGGACTTGGCCTACAAACTCACTCACCCTAAGTTTGAAATCAGTAAAACATATCGTGTACTAGTTAAAGGAGTTATGACCGACAAAGCCATCGGCTATCTCGAGGCAGGCGTAACTATTGAGGGTAAAAAAACTGCCGCTGATCAAGTCAATATTGTCGAAGCCCAAACAAGCAACACCTGGATCGATATCACCATCCATGAAGGACGCAATCGCCAGATACGTAAAATGTGCGATGCTGTAGGTTATCCAGTCTTACGCCTAATCCGCACTAAATTAGGCCCTTGGGAACTGGGCGAACTCAAGTCTGGCAAATTCCGCGCTTTGTCAGAGTCGGACATCATGCTAAAATAACTTGTCTTATTAGCAAATAACAAACAATTTATATGTACGTCACTATTATCAACGATTGTCACGATCCAGTCACCATGAACAGGCAAGTCGTCAGGGCTGCTACTTTTTTCCCGGCTACTCATATTAGTCCTGTCGCAGTTGGCAACTTTGCCGACCTAGAGGCTAGTGGAGCCATCATCGATACGATCGATGCCGCCATGGATGAACCAGGAATAATAATCGTCAATGTTGCTCCACGTCACGGGAAAGCCAAAAAATGGCCCAATGGCACTCCTTTTGGTCATGTTAAATATCAAAATACTCACATTTTTTCCACTGTCGATGGCGCTACTCTCTCACTCCTCAACAAATATGGACTAGCAAAAACAGTCGAGGTGTATGACATTCCCACCGTCTTAGACGCCATGATTAAACATGGGAAGCTAGCCGAGCATTTGCGTTCACCTATCACCAATACTCAGTTCCGGAGCTATGAATTTTTGCCTCGTGTAGCTAAGTGGTACATGAATGGTCTCGAACTCCCCCACGAAGTTCACAATCTCGCTGATTTTTTGCCAGCCCCACTCTCAGTCTGGTACATCGATAACTTTGGTAACTGCAAAACTACTGCTTGGGCAGAGGACATCGGTCACGAGCCAGGTAAGACAATCCAAACTTCTTGGGGCGAACTAATGTGCTATGCACGACTCAAGGATGTTCCCAACAACGAGCCCGGCATTATAGTTGGAAGCTCTGGCTACCGGGACCATCGATTCATTGAGATTGTCGTCCAGGGTGTCAGTGCAGCTAAACAGTTTGGAATTAATGTTGGCGACAAGATCTTATCCTAACCATTGACTCTTAGCACTCGTTTGTGTAAACTGCTAAGAATGAGTGAAATTATTGAGTTAACTGGACCAAAAATTCACCACGTTCCTCTTATTCCTGTTCGTGATGTTGTGGTCTATCCTACGAATGAAGTAGTTTTGACTTTTGGTCGCAAAAAATCTATCAATGCAATCAATTCTGCTCTAGTCAAAGACAAGATGATTGCTTTATTCTCCCAAATAGACCCGAAAGTCGAAAATCCAGGTAAAGATGATCTCTATAAAGTTGGTACTCTCTGTATTGTTGAACGAACGTTAAAAACAGACGGTGATTTGAATGCTCTCGTGAGGGGAATTGCCAGAGTCAAAATATTAAATTATGAAGAAGAATCTAGCATTCAAATGGTTACTGTGGAAGATTTAAATGAAATAGTGATCCAATCAGAAGAAATCGAGGCATTGGCCCGCCACTTAACCACCCAATTTAGAGAAGCAGTCAATCTGGGTAAATCGGTTGAGTTTACCAATTTTATGCGCCTCATGTCCGGAGTCTCGATTTCTGAATTGTCTGATCAGATCGCCCCGACTTTAAACATTGCTCTTTCGGATCGTCAAAAACTCTTAGAAATGCTCGATCTTCAAGCTCGACTATATAAAATCAACGATTATTTAGCTAAAGAATTGAAAGTCTTAGAGATTGAAAAGAATATTGCCAGTAAAACCCAGGAAAAGTTCAGCAAGAGCATGAAAGAGACCGTTTTACGCGAACGAATGGCCACAATCAAAGCTGAGCTGGGTGAATTCGATGATAATGAGGCCGAACTTGATGATTTACATGAATCTATTGAAAAACTACCTCTTTCAAAAAAAGACAAGGCCAAAGTTCGTAAAGAATTTGATCGTCTTGATCGCATGTCACCCAACAATCCCGAATCTGGCTATATCCGTAGCTGGTTAGAAACAGTTGCCGAATTGCCTTGGGGTAAATACACAACTGATCGTGTTGCCTTAACCACTGCTGAAAAAGTTTTAGACCAAGATCATTATGGCTTAGAAGAAATCAAAGAGCGTATTCTCGAGTATCTCTCAGTCATGAAGCTCAAACGCGCCAAAAACAATTCCTCCGCTCTCCCCACTATTTTGTGTTTTGTCGGTCCACCTGGGGTTGGTAAAACTAGTTTGGGTAAGTCAATCGCCCGTTCGCTTAAGCGCAAATTCGTCAAAGTTAGCTTAGGTGGCATTCGCGATGAAGCCGAGATTCGAGGCCACCGTAAAACTTATGTTGGCGCCATGCCCGGCAGGATTATTGAAGGCATGAAATCTGCTGGCTCAATGAATCCGGTTTTTATGCTCGATGAAATCGATAAAATCGGGAATGATTTTCGCGGCGATCCCTCCGCTGCCTTGCTAGAAGCGCTAGACCCAGAACAAAACAAAGAGTTCTCCGATCACTACTTGGAACTCCCCATGGATCTCTCAGCCACCATGTTTATCGCAACCGCCAATGTCTTAGATACTATCCCCTCAGCCTTACGAGATCGTCTCGAGGTGATTAGATTCTCAGGCTATACCAGCGAAGAGAAGTTTCACATCGCTAAGCAGTATCTCCTTCCCAAAGTTATCGAGAAAAACTCACTCTCTAAGGACGATCTTAAATTATCGGACGTGATTCTCAAATCTATTATCTCCCGCTATACCAGAGAAGCTGGTGTACGTTCACTAGAAAGAGAGCTTGCCAAGATCGCCAGGAAAATCGCCCGCTTTATGGCAACTAAAAAAGGCGTGAAAAAAACCAAGAATATCACTCTTGCCAATCTAGGCTCTTACTTAGGACCGACCAAGTATAGTTCCACAATTGCCGAAAAAAAGAATCCAGTGGGTATGGCCACTGGTTTGGCCTGGACCTCAGTCGGTGGTGAGATCCTGTTTATCGAAGTCTCGACCATGCCAGGCA
>Ga0116204_1000963_pt1 | contig 16300 bp, 10 predicted proteins | sample LakKivwa52mmetaG_FD_94481 | JGI IMG/M metagenome (GOLD analysis project Ga0116204, IMG submission 94481) | Anoxic lake water microbial communities from Lake Kivu, Rwanda to study Microbial Dark Matter (Phase II) - Lake Kivu water 52m metaG | ecosystem: Environmental > Aquatic > Freshwater > Lake...
TCGACCTTATTGATGATGACGATCGGTTTTACATGGGCTTCGATGGCTTTTTTCAATACGAAACGTGTTTGGGGCATCGTGCTTTCAAACGCGTCGACAAGCAAAAGGCAACCGTCGACCATGTTCATGATCCGTTCGACCTCGCCGCCGAAATCGGCGTGCCCGGGCGTGTCCATGATGTTGATCTGATAGCCTTTGTACTGAATCCCCGTAGCTTTGGCCAAAATGGTGATGCCGCGTTCGCGTTCGATGTCGTTAGAGTCCATCATGCGTTCGGCGGCATACTCGTTGTCGCGGAACATGTGGGCAGTTTTAAAAAGCTGGTCGACCATTGTGGTCTTTCCGTGGTCGACGTGGGCGATGATGGCGATATTGCGGATATTCATAGTGGTTACCTGACTGAATAAGCATATTCCAATAGGAATATAAATGCACGAGAAATAACGTGTAAAGTTTCATTAATTGCCTCATGGCCGTAATACATCATGATTGGCGGGGGCATTAATATAGCAAAAAAATCATAATGGGTCAGGCTCAAACACGATTATCCATCTTTTTATATACTATATAAAATCCTCTATGATAAAATCATCTATCAAGGACACATTATGAGAAAAAGCAGTATTTGGGTTATCAGCGCGTTGACATTACTATTATTCACATCATGCACATCTTCTTTATCGTCGGGCGATGTTACATCTTCGAACCCATCGAGCGAAACCACGTCGATTGACGATTCGTCAGATTCGACGACCGAGACGACGAGCGGTACTTCGATCACGACTACTTCGAATTCGGATACCACCTCGACCACGACGACAGGCACTTCAAGCAATACGACGAATTCGGACGCCACGAGCGGTACATCTTCGTATACGACCTCGGAAACGACCAGCTCGTCAAGCTCATCATCCAGTTCATCATCTTCGATGACATCAGAAACGCCGATTGCTCAAGAAACACTGACAATCTCGCTGGCGGCATGGCAGCCGGCTCTCGGAGCCTACCCGACTTTCGAGTCATTTGTTTCGTTTGACGATATCTCGTTTGGATACATGGGGGCAGGCTATTTTGGAACGGCGGGCTATATACAAGGCAAAGCAAGCGTGTTCTACATTTATAATCAAGACTCGCTCGGCCGCATCGTCACGATTACGATGTCGCTGAAGGACGCCAAGACAACCCACGCGATGTATGGCGGCACCAGTTCTAATCCGACCACCAACGCAGTCAGTTACCAATCAAGCGACAACAAGAATTTCACTTATAACTTCTCGTTATACAACTATTCTCATTTCCGCTTCGCTAATGGCGCCAATGCCATCTATATTCAAAGCATCGTCATCACATACGAACTTTCAGGCGGATCGAGTTCATCGCAACCCTCGAGCGAAGACCCCAGCAGCGACGGCTACTACGAAGCTGGAACGGCCTCAATCACGCAAGCACAATACAAACAAGCGGCCGAACTGTTCTCGCTTCCGGCGACCGGAACAGTCAATATTCTGGTCATTCCCGTCACCTTTTCCGATTATCGGTGCACCGGCACTTGTGCGACCACCCGTAAGGCCGACATTCAAAAAACCTTCTTTGGCGAAGCATCGGATACCGGTTGGGAATCACTTAAGTCGTACTATTATAAGTCCAGTTATGGCAACTTAACGATTAACGGTACAGTCACTGACTGGTACGATTCCACTTGGTCAAGCAGCACATTCGCCAATTTGACCGGAAGCGGAACTTATGCCTATTACTATGACCCAACCTGGTCAATGGTCGATGCCGCGGTCGCCTGGTATAAACAGCAAACAGGCACCCCGCTGACGCAGTACGACACCGATGGTGACGGTTTCCTCGACGCCGTCTATCTCGTCTACAACAATCCGAATGCCTCGGTTGCCAGTTATTCCGCCAACGGCGAAGACGTCTATTGGGCTTATACTTATTGGAACTATAACAACTGGGACACCCCAAGCGTCTCCTCCCCGAAAGGTATGACCTATTGCTGGGCTTCCTACGACTTCATGTATGAAGGATATGGCTCTTCATCAGTCGACGCCCACACCTACATCCACGAATCAGGCCACGTACTCGGGCTTGACGATTACTATTCATACACTGACGGGGATTGGGGCGCAGCCGGCGGCGTCGACATGATGGACTATAACATCGTCGATCATAACGCTTATTCCAAATACGTGTTTGGTTGGACCGCTCCGACGGTCATCGATGGAACGAGAAGTAACTTCACGGTCACCATCAATCCGTTTGAGTCGAGCGGCGACTTCATTCTGATCAATAATGCGTGGAACGGCTCGGCTTATGACGAATATCTGGCCATCGAACTATACACGCCGACGGGATTGAACCTCAAAGACTCGCAAGCGGCCTACGCTAACGGGCTAAGATCGTTTACGATCCCTGGCATTAAGGTTTACCATGTCGATTCCCGGCTCGGCAAATATGATTACAGCAATAACTTCATTTCCTACACCGACACGGTCAACGTCGGGTCAAGCTATTACCCGTATGTCGCCGCGAGCAACTCGAGCGAGTATTCGCAGACCGAAGCCTATAAGCTGCTCCACCTCTTGGAAGCCGGCGGCGTCAACACGTTTAAGAATTCGGGTGCCGTAGCCACGAATGCCACCCTATTCACCCAAGGGACGACGTTCAATCCGAAGACGACCCACAGCAGTTTCTTCAACCTGACTAACGGACGATTCAATGATGGAACGTCAATCGGATACTCGTTCACGGTCACCAGCCTGTCAGCCACCTCGGCCACGCTGACCTTCACCAAAATCTAGTATCGATAAGAAAAGCCAAGATTTGCGAACCTTGGCTTTTTGTTTTGCTTTTATTCTATTGATTAAGCGACGTTTTCCTGTAATTGCAAGACTGGTACGACGACCGAACCGGTGATCGCCAGGATGATGAAGAACACTGGGAGAGCCCCGACGGTCAGCGCGATGAACAGCGAGTAAAGAATCGGCAGCAGCATCACGATGTTGATGAACTGGGTCAATGAGTAGGTTCCGCACAAAGCCGGTTTCCATTTGACGAACGTCATTACGATGATGGCCAATAGACCGGTAAGGGCCGGAATCATGAATAGGAAACTCGCGCCGCTTAAAGTGAAGCCGGTCGCCAAGGCCAAGATCAGGTTGAAGGTGACGCCTCCTAGGACGATCTCCGGCAGATGCTCTTTTTTAACCTTCTTATTCAGGAACCATTTGAATAGGCAAAGAGCCGCCGCCAATAGGGCCAACACGAAGATTTCGGTGCCCGCCAGCTTTGTATATGTAAGCGAATAGGGAACCGATCCAATCCAGGCGATGATGCGGGCGATGACATATCCGATGATGCCAAGGCCGGCAAGAGAACCGACAAGACCGGCGATCGACAGGCCATAAACCTTAAGGCTGAATTTCTTCTTGATCGTACGGAAGACGATTATACCGATTAAGGCGGCTAAAATAATGAAAGCCAGCACGTTTCCGAACGTTTCCGAATAGGAAATCATCCAATTGGGCATGAAAGTGAAGAAGACATAATCCTGCGTGCCGACGAAGTAATCGATGGCACCGTATTTGGATTCAGTCACGAATTCGTTTACGAGCGGCAGAATCTGCTCGCCGTAATGCTGGATCGACGTGAGCGAGATGTTTTCGTACTTATCGAGCGGGGTATGGTAGTAATCGAGCGAATCGAGCACGGCGAAGTTGACGCCTTGCAAGCCGTATTCCAGGAATACGCTGAAGTCGGTGTAGTTAGGCATGACGCGATAAACGGCCGTCGCCAGCGAATAGGCGACCGGATATTGGGCGTTACGATAGAATTGGATGACTTTGTCGTTATTGGAACTAGTTTCGAACATATACGCCGCGCCTTTGATGCCGCGGGCTTCGATGTTGATGACGAAACCGACTTTGTCCATGATGGCTGTCTCGGTGGCCGCCATCACGGCGCCGAACAAGCCGATTTCCTCGGCATCGGTGAATAATAAGTAAATGGAGTTTTCAAGATCGGTGCTTTGGCCATAGATGCGGGCGATTTCGAGCATCGTCGCCAAACCGTATCCGTCGTCAGCGGCGCCATAGGAACGTCCCAGTTCTCCGGCGCGTCCGACATGGCCGCGCGAGTCATAGTGGGAAACCAACATAATCGCTGTGTCGTTATTGCCTTCGATTTTGGCTAACACGTTATGAATATCGCCGTCGTAGTTAGTGACGGATGATCCGACTTCCGCTTCCAATTCGTTATGCGTATACACATATTCGGTGACTGCAGCCGGACTGATGTACGTTTCGAGTTGGTCGATGATGTAATCGCGGACTTCGCCATGGCTGTCGCCGTAGGTGCCGTCGGGGTCTTGATCGAAAACCGAGTGCGGTTTCCGCGAGAAAACCTCGATGTGCTTAGCGGCGTTGGCGGCTGAGAAATAGGCACCATCGGCTTCTAATAGCGGCTTTGGTGTCGGCGTGTGCAGCACGAACAATGACGTGAGCACGGATACCAGCGTGACAATGTGGGGGAGTCGTAGTTTCTTCATAGTGTTTCCTTTCACCTAACGGTCTTTTTATCGGCCAGACCGATGTTGAACTCGATTATTTTCGTTAACAGTGCATGCGGAACTTCATCGTCAAGAGGAATCTTAATGGTACCCTTCGACGTTTCGTAGATAGATAAGTTCGTTTGGAAGTGTTCGATTGCTTGGCTTCCGGGATATAAGCCGACATGACTCTTCTGGACGCCGATATGGATTATATACCTTCCCTTGTGGGTGAACGAAGGCAAACCATAGGCCATCTTGGTTTTCAGCAAGGGATATTTTTCAACGATGAAAGAACACCAGCGCATGAAGATGGTTTTGTGCGCGTCGCTTAATCCATCGAAGTAAAACTTAAAACTGGCAGGTAGTGTGTCCATGGGTTCCGATATGCTGGTTCGAGGGAACAATTGTGTGCCAATTACGATCGTCTTTTCAGTCAAAAAACTAGTCCATATTATATCATCATAAAAACATCAGGAATCAACATTTTAGCCCGTGTTGGAATTAACTCGCTAATATCTGATCGATTCTTGCAATCAGGACATCAGCGGTGCGAACATGGGTTTCCACGCTGGCGTGATTATTAGCGCCGATCGGGTCCCCATAGGAGCCGACGGCAGGAATGATGACGACGCTGACGAAGGAACCATGCGGATCGACGTCGGCAATGGCCGTGGCGGCTTCGGTACCATTTTGGGAACCGGTATGTGTCCAAAGTATTTGAACCGTCGGGTAACGCTGGTGCAACGTGGTTACCATCTCGGCTACGGCTTGGCGAAACTGCTGTTTTGCCAACGTCAGCGCGGCTCCTGTCTGATTCAGGACATAGGCATTATAGTCGTTGCCGCCGAGATTGACGATGACGAAATCCGGTACAAATGTTTCGGGAGCGTAGGGGATGTCAACCAAGTTCTCGTCGGTGTCGATGCCGACGACATCCATGGCCGTGCGGATGTTTACTTGCCCATTGGCGTTGCTGCGGTTGAACCCCCATTTGAGCCCCCATCCGCTCGCGCTGACGTATTGGAAATCGCCATTATAATGACGAGCCGTCAAATAGGCGAAAGATCGTAACGAATCGCTGTTCGCGGTCGTGCGCGGAGCCGGATTCAATCCTAGATTACCATGACCGCACATTCCGCTTCCGCCAAGGAATAAAAATTTATATTCTGCCGCGCCCGGAGCACCTATAAAGGACCCATCGGTCTTGATTTTGGAAATCGAAGTCAGCGAATCTTCGGGTTCGCTTCTTTTTAGAACACTGACACGGTGCTGTCCTAAAAGGAGATCCGCGGCTACCCTGAATTCCGTTTCGGCCTGTGAAAGATAAATTGAATGGCCTTCCGGGGCGACCTCATCATCGACGGAAACGGTAAAATATGGTCTCAAGGAAGAAACGGAAGTATTCGTTGCTTGGAATGTAACATCAAGATACGTCCCGATAAAATTCAGTTCGAACCCGGTCCCGGTATGGTAGAAATATTGCCGTTCTGCCGATTCATCGTAATGTGTGCGTCCATGCCATTTGATCAAAGATTCATTCAGTAATGTCTGACCTTGCAACTCGCGAATCGTTATCGTCTCGGATGAGGCGCTGGAGTTTTGTATATCTGAAAATCCACTGGAAACAAGTGCAGATGAACTGCAAGCGGAAAGAACGACGGTGGCTAGCAAAGTCACATAAATGGACGGCAAATGTCTCATTGTTTGATTATATACGTTTTTCTGATGCCTGGTAAACGGCTTCGGCCACGTTGTCATGGACGGTTTTGTCAAGAACTGAGGGAATGATGTGTAATTGGCTTAAGCTGTTATTGCCGATTGACGAAGCGATTGCATAAGAAGCGGCACGCATCATCTCAAACGTGATATTGCGCGCTCTTGCTCTCAACGCGCCTTTGAAGATACCGGGGAACACCAAAGCGTTATTGACTTGATTCGGATAGTTCGAACTGCCGGTGCCAATGATGTATGCGCCCGCCTCCTTCGCTTCTTCATAAGAAATTTCGGAAACCGGATTGGCAAGCGGGAAAACGATCGGGTGCATGGCCATGGATCGCACCATGTCCCCAGTAACGCAATTTGGACCCGACAAACCGATGAATACCTGGGCGTCGACCATGGCGTCCTTAAGCGTTCCCTGGACGCCGCGGATATTGGATTTATCCAACAATTCCTGTCGCGTCTTGTTCACGTACGGGTCATTTTTTTGAATGATTCCATTCCGATCGCAGATGATAATGTCTTTGGCCCCCAATTCAAACAGATATAGAGCGACGCCGCTTCCCGCTGCTCCCGCGCCGTTGATGACTATGCGCGCAGTCTCAAGCGTTCGTCCCGTCAGCTTAAGGGCATTAAGCAAAGCCGCGGCGACGACGACGGCTGTACCGTGCTGATCGTCATGGAACACCGGGATGTCGAGCATTTCTTGGAGCCTTCGCTCGATTTCAAAGCAGCGCGGGGCCGCGATGTCCTCGAGGTTGATACCTCCGAAACTGCCTGAAATATTTGCAATCGTTTTTATTATTTCCTCGCTGTTTTTGGTCCCAATACATAAAGGAATGGCATCGATGCCGGCAAAAGTCTTAAACAACACGGCTTTTCCTTCCATGACCGGCATTCCGGCTTCCGGACCGATGTCGCCGAGCCCAAGCACGGCCGTGCCGTCGGTGATCACGGCAATCGTGTTGTGCCGTCTTGTATATACGTAACTTTGCGATACGTCTTTCGCAATGGCCAAACACGGCTCGGCGACGCCGGGCGTGTAGGCCATGGCCAAATCCTTTTCGTTGTTCAACGGAACGCGGGAAATAATTTCGATTTTCCCGGCCCATTGACGATGCAGTTCAAGCGCCAACTCTTTTGGTGTCATATTCAATACCTCATAACGGGATGTAGATTACGGTGTTCGACAAAGTCATGATGATGAAAATCAAGCAAGTGATGATTGCTCCGAGATAAACGTTACCGGACCGATTGTAGAAAAAGCGGTTATAGACCGGCAGGATCATCATCATCGGAATTAATCCAAAGACTAAATTAACGAAAAGCCATTCGTCCTTCCATAAAACTTGGCCCGTGGCCGCGAATACGGAATACTGCAGAACCAGAATTAGGATTAAACCGATGCTGTTGCCAAGGATGGCAATAATCACGCTCTTCCCCTCGCTCCAGCCTTGATGCCGCATCGACATGTTGACGCGGATGGAATTGGAAATGTAGAACACGAAGAACAAGGGAATATACATCAAGGAAATAAGCAATATTTTCGTATAATCGATTGCCCGGGCTGAAATGAACAAGAACCGCGGATCGACTTGGAACAGGTAGAACACGAGATATACGACGGCATAGAAAGCCGCAAGAACGGTGATGCCAAAAAGCAAGGTCTTCATCAGGTTACCGAAAGAAATCTTCAAAGGTTCGAGCGAGGCTTCGTTCTTTTTTCCGCGCAATAAATAAATACCGAAAAAAAGAATAAACCCTATGGTTCCTCCAAGCAAAGCCCACAACAGCACGGCATTGGTCATCCTGGCCGGAAAGACCCAAGTCTGCACTCCGTTATTGGCTTCGGGAAAAAGCGTGATCGATGTTTGGGCCATCGGAACGAAAGCGAAGCAAGCAACAAGAACGCTGATGCCATACGCAATCCAAAACAGGGCTTTGTCCCATCCCCTTGGGGCTTTCGATCTTTCGGGTAATGGCCGTTTGATCGATTTGAAAAAGCTGCTTTTAAGCAATGCAGCCCCAAAGCCGAAAATGAATAACGCCATTCCTACCAACAGCAAACCTTGAAAGACTTCCTTTACCAAATATGTTTGATTGGTGGCCGCAATGGTAAAATCCATATCGAACGCCAGTTCGAAAAAATCGACCATCTTCGCCGTTGCCCCCGAATCGTATGGTTGGAATGCGTGGAGAACCGGAGAATTGTTTACTTGCCGCAAGGAGTAATTGAAAGGCGAACCATAAAGCCTTCCTATTTCAACTTGATTGATTGTCGGCGCCGAATTCATGGCAAGGCCGGAGTTGACCAAGGCGATTGATTCGGCGGCGTAGCGCATGTCGGCGTCGCGAACACCCGCGGTCCCCGCATTGACGTTGCGGTAAGCGCCCTCATCATACAAAGGGTAATCGATTCCGACGTTGGACCGCATTTGGGCGACCGTAAGTTGCGTCAAGGTCAAAACATAACCTGTGACGTAAATAGAATGAAGTTTGCTCGGACGGCCAAGGTCGATGGCTTCGACTCCAAAATAGGCCGCACCGCGGATAGCGGCGTTGCCGCCGGCCGAATGCCCGGTGGCGCCAATCTTTGTTTTATCGACATAATTCATATTTGGGGTCGAATATACATAATCGACCATGGCGAAAAGGCCATATCCCTCGGTCGTCGCCGCTTGTGAGGCAAACGAAGCGCTGGAATCACCCTGAGCTGATGGGTCAATCGTGATTGTGACAAGGCCACGACGCGCAAGCTCCAAAGACATGTTCGGAGTCGATTCCTTAGTTCGTTGGAAGCCGGGCACGACGATTACGCATGGAGCCTTGTTGGCTTCCGTCGCCGATTTTGGCTTATATAAATCCGCTTCTACCCATTGTCCGTTGGCGACGGGGATACGGAACTCCATTATGTCGATAGTGTTAAAATCGGTTAACAACGTACGCGCGCCTATCGTGCCCACGCTGATAAATAAGAACGCGAACGTCAGTAATTTTCGCTGTTTGAGCCAATTCCAACATTTCATAAACAAGTTGCGCTTTGGCTTTTGGGCGACATCCATCGTTTTCACCTCGATAAGTGGCATTAGTTAACTTTAATATATCGTCAACCCATTATTCTTAACAATATCATTTTTTTAGGGAGCCATAAGAAATAACTATGCTAATCATAAAATTTGTTTTACACTCAAATTACCATGAAACTTAATCAAATAACCTACTTTAGAGAAGTATGCCGCTGGAACAACATTTCCAAAGCGGCCCAGACGCTGTTCGTGTCACAACCGGCGATATCTTCGGCCATAAAGGAACTCGAAGAAGAGTTTGGCGTGGCGCTGTTTTTCCGGAATAACAATAAGCTTGTTTTGACACCCGAGGGCGAGTTTTTCTACCAGCGGGTTAAAAACATCATCTCGGATGTCGAAACGATCGAAACGCAAATGAAAAACATGGGTGACATCGACCGAAGGCTGAGAATCGGCGTGCCTCCGATGATCGGAATCGTTGTCTTCCCTCTAATATTCAATCGATATACGAAAGAATGTCCTGAAGTCCAAATCGAAATCGCCGAATCAGGCTCGTTGGAAATTCGTCACTATGTGCTTGAGGACCGCGTTGATTTTGCCCTCAGTATTATTGACAAAGATTTATCAAAACAGTTCGAAATTCGGCCACTTTACAACACCGAACTGGTTTTCTGCGTTTCCCGCACGCACCATCTTGCAAATGAAAAGCGGCTTTCTTTCAAAATGCTCAAGGACGAAAAACTGATCCTTATGAAAGCAGATGCCTTTCAGCATCCCCAGATCATGAATCGTTTCAGCGAACTCGAATTCATCCCAAACGTTTTGGTTTACTCGAACCAATTGACAACAATCGAATATCTAGTACGAAACGGCAATGCTGGGGCGTTTCTGTTTAAAGAAATCGTCGACGCGCGTCCGGACCTTGTCGGAATTCCCTTGGATGTGCCCATCAAAATACATATCGGGATTATCTGGAAACGGAATCGTTTTCTGAATAAAGACGCCGTACGTTTCATTCAAATGGCGGAAAGCGATTTCAAGATCAACGGGAATCAAGATTAACACTATAACCAAAAACTATAGTTCTATAAAATATTGCTAATAGAATCACAATTGACGATATGTTAGTTTATTGGTATAGACCACCTTTAATATTGAGGGAAATAAATGACAAATGAACATAAGTCGCACATTTGCGGCATCAAGGTGTGGAAAACTGCCCTTTTGGCGTGTGCCTTTGCCTTGATGTCGTGCACGAGCCAAACAACATCCGGCACCACTACATTCTACACCGTGTCTTTTGAGACTAACGGCGGGTCGACCATTGAGTCGATTCAAGTGGAAGCCGGCCGCCGCATTACGGCGACAATTGACGTTCCTACCAAAGACGGCAACTATGAATTCGACGGTTGGTTCAAAGATAACGAGACCTTCACCAATCCATGGAACTTCGAAATCGACATCGTCACCGCCGATTTAACCTTATATGCCAAATGGCTTGATTCGCAGCCGTTTCCGACAAACATCCAAATGGTCAGCGAACCATTTTCATCAAATGTCACTTGGCGTCAAACTGGCATAACGGCGGAAACCGTCTTCAGCGTTTATCTAACACTTGGAGAATTGAAGACGAGGACGGAAACCCAATTGGACGAAGACGGAGCTGAAGTCCAAGTGCAAGTCCAGTATTACGATTATGACAGCGGTATCCCTTTCTTTGTCGCCGGCACTCATCAAAGCAGCAGCGGTTACAATATTACCTGGACACCAACGATCATTCCGGCAGGCGGATATTATAAAGTCCTGATTATTACCGATGGCGAACAACCAGGCGTCAGTGTCGAAAACATGGTTTTTAAAGGCGCCGGCACCGAATTGAACCCTTACCTTATTTATTCTTCGACTGATTTGGCGGCGATTAGCCAAGTTGACAATGTCGGAACTGGTAAAAAATATAAAGTGGCTGCCAGTTTCACGCACGACGTCTCCTATGTGGACATCCAAGACAAAACATTCCTTGGCGAAGTTGATGGCAATGACACTGCAATCGTCGTTAATGGCAATTGCGGCGTTTTCTATGAGATTGCCCAAGGCGCCATGTTAAAAAACATGTTGGTCACAGGCGTTATCAGCACTTCGAGCGTTCCTAATGTCGGGGCGATCGCCCATATTAATCGTGGCGTGATCACGGAATCGGTTTCCCGAGCGGCCATCACCACTTCGACTGGAATCGTCGGCGATTTATCATCGTTGGCAACTGCCGGTACCGGCGGCTTCGTGGGCACTAACGAAACCACGGGAATTATCGAAAAGAGTCAATTCATCGGCACGTCAAGCGCCGACGGCGTCATCAAGGCGTTGATTGGTTCGGGCGGCATCGCCGGTGTCAACAAGGGTATTATCCGCGATGTCGAGAACCGTGGAACGCTTGGAGCCTATAACGCCGTTGAATCGGGTAAAACCTTATCAAATTATTCATATATGGGCGGCATCGCCGGTGTCAATTATGGAACTATTACCCGGGCTGCCACGCTATCGACCGGAAAACTATTGGCCCAAAGATACGTTGGCTCGCAGCCAACTGATTCCAGCAACAATCGCGTCATCGGCGGCATTGTCGGTTATAACGCCGCTAATGCCACGTTATCCGAATCGTTCTTCGCCGGTATCCGCGTTCATGGCGATCAATATGTCGGCGGCATCGCCGGAATCAACGCCGGAACGGTAATCAACACCTACACCGCCGGTCGTTATTTCACCTCGACGAATGGCCGATCTTATATTGGCGGTCGCCGCAATGTCGGGGGCATCGTCGGTTTATTGGAAGGCAGCGGAACGGTGACCAATTCTTTCAACGCCGCGAACGTTTATGGTTTTGAAGAGGCACCATACGCAACTGCCTCTTCATCGACAAACTGCGTTTACATACGCATTAACCATGATCTAAGGGCGACCGGAACCCAGACGTATGGGAACAGTTACACCGATTTGCCTTTAGCGCCGTTGGGCACGGGCAACACGATGGAAAACAACAATGCCCTCGTCAACGGTGACGGCATTCATTATTATCTACCAGATACTTACGCAGCCCAACTTGGATCAGCATTTGCCACATCGAATGGAGCGACGGTCCTCGCTTGGGAACTGACTTGACGCAAAACCGTATAAGGAGGAACAACCAATGAAGTTCAAACACGGTACGAGTCTAATGGCGGTATGCATTCTTATGTTATCAGGCTGTGTCAGCAGCTCGATCGCCACGAGCTCAGAGTCGCTGACGACATCAACGACGACATCAACGACGACATCTTCGTCTACTTCCACCAGCGTCAGCACTTCATCGGAAACGATATATTTCACGGTGACTTTCATGGCCAACGGTGGCAGTTCGGTAACGTCGCAGCAAGTCGCTTCTGGATCGACGGTGACCATGGTGTCCTCAACGCGAGAAGATTACACCTTGGCCGGTTGGTACCTTGAAGCCAATTTCGTAACCGAGTGGCATTTTGCGACTGATCTGGTGACTGAAAGCATCACTTTGTTTGCCAAGTGGTCGTTCAGTTATTTGCCGCTTGGCTCAGGGACCGAACTGGACCCGTACCAAGTGGCCACTTTAAAAGATCTCGACGCCGTTCGCACCGGCAAACTGGCATCTTCGGCCACCATGTATTTCATCCAAACGGAAGATATTACATTGGTCAGCGAAATCCAGGATATCGAAGGTTTTTTCTTCCTAGGTCATTATGACGGAAACGATCGGAAAATAACAATCACAGGCGACAGCGGCGTCTTTTACGGCAACGAAGGAACAATTTATGACATCAATATTGATGCCGACATTGAAACCGAAACGTCAAACAGCATCGGAGCCTTAGCCCACTATAACCTTGGATTAATCGAAAATGCCCAGATTATCGGCATTGGCGTCCGTAGTCTTGTCGGGATCGTCGGCACTTACGCCGAAGGAATCGGGGGCGCCGGGGCCATCGTCGGCACCAACGGCTTGACTGGCACGATTCAAAATTCGACAGCCAACATTAATGTCCAAGCACGCGTCGGCGGCGGCGGCATCGCCGGCGTCAACAAAGGCGAAATCCATTTATCAACCAACTTCGGCATGGTTGGCGAAGCATCGATAATCTATATTTCCAACGCCGAAAAATCCGTCGCCAAATTCAGTTACATGGGCGGTATTGCCGGTGTTAACGAAGGTCTGATTCACCAAAGTCAGAATCGTGGCAAAGTATTTGCCCAAAGGGCTGGCAGTGATGCGGCTACGCCATCGAATCTCAATCGAGTGTTCGGCGGTATCGCCGGATTGAACACAGCCACCGGCGTCGTTACCGAAACCTATAGCGCGTATGGAACAACAGGACCCACTGTTCACGCCGACCGCGTTGTCGGCGGCATCGTCGGCCACAACTTTGGCGAAGTATCGTTCTCGTACACGGCAGCCAACATCGGGGCGCGAGCCAATCTTGGCGGCATCGTCGGATTGCTCGACGAAACCGATTTGAACACCGCCCGCGTCTTCAACGTCTGGACCAATTCGCAATTTAGATCAGACGGCAACGAAGAAGACGAAATCGGGGCGTTTTTGAGCACCGACGTCTCCAATTGGTACAACGCCGCCAAGTACATTGACAATAGTTATTATCACGGGACGCGCGGCATGAATCCTGTTGGCGGCACCAACAATCTTTCCGGCGCTTCGGTGACTCTAGACATGACGGCACTTCTTAATACAGGACTAGAAGCCGGTCACGAAAAATTCGTCTCGACCGGCGGCAGCAGTTCCGGAAACCCAAAAACGAAATTAGCTTGGCAACAGGCGGACGTAACCTATTTCATCGGCGAAGACAAAACAACATTATCGGTTCATCTCGGCGACACGCCAACCCTTCCCACTCCGGAAAAGAACGGATATGAGTTCATCGAATGGCGGCTTGATCTAGCTGATCCGCTTTCACGATGGACCATCGCCGGAGTGACCGAAAGTATGACCATCTATGCCTATTTCGCTCCAATCGCTTATAACATCGACTACAAACTCGACGGCGGAACGAATAATCAATCTAATCCAAGCACATATACGATCGAAAGTTCATTAATAACCCTCGAGGCACCCACACGGGCACACGCTTCCTTCAGCCATTGGAAACTTGGCGAAGGAATCTTGAACTCGATTCCGACAGGTTCTACCGGCGATAAGCAGTTTGAAGCCGTGTGGACCTTTAACGAGGCCGTCGTCAAATTACAGTTCATGGACACCGATCTCGAATCACGTTCTCTGGTCGAAGCCATGGACGAAGCAATCGTCATGCCAACCTTGACGAAATCCGGATTTACATTCGATGGATGGTCTGTCAATCAAACGACCGTAGCTTTCCAGCCTGAGCAAACTGTCGTCTACGGCAATGTGGTGCCAAATTATAGCGGAAACATCGAAAGTGGCGTGTTACGGCTATATCCACTTTTCACGGAAACGCAGTATTACACCATCGCTTTCGACGCAAATGGTGGAACGGGAACAATGGCCGAAGTCACTGGCACGATCGGACAGGCGTATACGTTGCCGGCAAATGCCTTCTCCGCTCCCGATTACATCTTCCACGCTTGGAGTTTCAACAATACTTACTATAATCCTGGCGATCAAGTGCTTAATCCCGTCGGTTCAGGCGAGACGGCGACATTCACCGCCATATGGAAAACCGCTAATAAGATTACCAATAACCCGACATTCACGCTAGAGGAAAACTTCACGGCCGATCCGGCTTTACCAACGACGCAACTGATTTCGAACGGCTGGACAATCTATCGGAATAATTCGACCAACGTCACGTCTTATGCGGCGACGACTATCGGTGGCGCTTTGAAAATTGATGCCACCATCGTCACTACAGCGACGAATCTTAATTTCTATGCCTACGTTCCATTCGACACGACTGGCATTGCCGTCGGTGCAAAATACCTTGTCAGTTTCGATGTCAAGGTCGACTCCGCCAGCGGTACTTACGCGAATATCTCTGCCTTAGTGAGAAACCGCGCCACCGGCACATGGGCCGACGTCACGTCGAGGGCGACTTTCTCAAGTTTAACCAACGAATGGGCGACCCTCTCGCAAGTACTGACAGTCACTGCCATCGACGCCACCAGGCCAAACTTCGCCCTTTTGATTACGTTAGCCCCCGTGGGCGGCGGAACGGCGGGAACATTCACCTATACGTTCGACAATGTTAGCTTGACTAAATTAGGCTCAGCCTCATAACCAAGACCAACGTCATTTCACGACCCCATCCGCGCGGATGGGGTTTTCCTTTGCATATGTGTTTGTGACGCTATTTCAATTGATGATTGTTATCTCAAATATTTGAACAAGCGTATAATAATACATAAATGAAACGCCGACTCATGGAGGCAATTAACATATGGAAATGATGGCTTACATCAAGGAAACGCGTGGGCCTGGTTTTACCAAGGTCACCAAACGGATTCCGGAAGAACTTTTAGACGGTGAAGTATTGATTAAAGTGCTGGCCACTTCAATATGCGGCACCGACGTCCATATCTACAAATGGGACCAATGGAGCCAGAAGCGGATCAAGCCGCCTTTGACAGTCGGTCATGAACTGGCCGGACGCGTCGTCAAGACCGGCCCCAACGTCACCAAAATCAAGGTCGGCGACATCGTCTCGGCCGAAACGCATATCGTTTGCCATAAATGCGAATTTTGCCAACGGGGCGAATACCACCTATGCGAAAACACGAAGATCCTCGGCGTCGACGTCGACGGCTGTTTTGCCGAATACGTAAAAGTGCCCGCGGAGAATCTCATCGTCAACAACACGAAGACCGATCCGCGCTATCTATCGATTCAAGAGCCGCTTGGCAATGCCGTCCACACGATGATGCATTTCCCGATTACCGGCAAAACCGTGGCCATCCTCGGTTGCGGGCCAATCGGCTTAATGGGCGTCAACATCGCCAAAGCGCTCGA
>Ga0116204_1000964_pt1 | contig 16295 bp, 12 predicted proteins | sample LakKivwa52mmetaG_FD_94481 | JGI IMG/M metagenome (GOLD analysis project Ga0116204, IMG submission 94481) | Anoxic lake water microbial communities from Lake Kivu, Rwanda to study Microbial Dark Matter (Phase II) - Lake Kivu water 52m metaG | ecosystem: Environmental > Aquatic > Freshwater > Lake...
CCAAACCTCGCCCGTTCCCCCGCCAGCGTCCTTGACCCGCCCGCATTCCGCCAAATCCGCCACCGATCGCCCGGACAAGTAGGCCGATTTTTCCAAAAGAGGGGGGTTTTCTGTCAGGCACTATTTAGGAGAGTTCCTGTTAGCTGACACAATGGAACTTGCTCATAACCACAAAGAACCCAGCTTATTACTTTAGCCAGTCATGTATCGCGCTATATTCTTTGCTATCTGCACTCTTTCAGAAACGGATTCAGGAATATCCTTAAGTGCTTCTACATGACGAAGTCTCGGCAGCAGGCCCATGCAATTCGCTAACTGTATGCTTAATCCAGGGCGTGCATTGATTTCTAGCATCATTGGTCCATAATCCTCATCAAGAACAATATCAACGCCAATGAATCCAAGGCCAGCAAAATCATGGCACTTGGCCGTCATTGCTAGAATCTCATCCCAACAAGGTATCATTCGTCCAATCACTACACCACCAGTATCTGGATGTTGACTTATTGTACGTTCATTCCATACACCCGAGCATGTTTTGCCAGTAGCAAGGTCGATTCCGACCCCAATTGCTCCTTGATGCAGATTGGCTTTACCGTCCGACAGGCGTGTAGGCAGACGGATCATTGCGAGTACCGGTATTCCAAGGAAAACCAAAGTTCTTATATCCGGCACACCCTGATAACTGATGTTCATAAAGATGGGGTCGAATTTTATTCGGTATTCAATTAGGGCGGTATCCGCCAACCCCCCCAAACTGTACATGCCACCTAGAATGTTTGAGATGTGATGCCCCAACTCATCCGCATCAATCAGCATACCATTTGCCTTGCGGTATCGACCATTCTGACGACCTGTTATAATAAGAATACCTTCTCCACCTGCTCCGTGGGCAGGCTTTATGACAAAGTCCTCATACTCTCCCAACAAGTCTGATAGCTCTTCTATCTGATGAACAATTTCAATTCGCCCATAGAGTTGTGGTACGGGTATTCCAGCTTGAACAGCTAACTCTTTCGTCAGAAATTTGTTATCCACCAGCGGATAGTTATGTCGCCGATTATAAGGCAATATAAAATCGGCATTTCTCTCATTCAGCCCCATGATTCCCTTTCTGCGCAAACGGGTCCAGGGTAATTCCATCCAACTAACCTCTAAGCGCGGAGCGAAATCGCCATAGTTCAGTCAGTCGGTATCCCGTATATCGACCGAGCAGCAACGTAAAGGCTAGAATCACCAGCAACAACTCAGGAAATACAAATATTAAATGCTCTAAATATGGGTTGCTCATACAAATAAAACTAATAGCAGCTACAATCAAACTGCCAACTCCTTGTGCCATTGCCTCGGCTGCACCTAATTCCTCCCATACAAGAGACATCCGTTCTATCGTCATTGCCAGAATTACCATTGGAAATAAAGCCACCGACAAACCCCTGTCAAATCCCAACTTATGACTGAATATGCTGATAATCGCCATCAATATAATGACTATAATTAAAACTGAAGCCAACCTGGGCACCAGCAACAATTTCAAATATTCCAAATAAAACCGAATCAATAACCCCAAGGTCACTAGCAAACTAAATAACGCCATACCCCATAGCAGTTCGGTTTCTCGAAAAGCCATTGCAATAAGTATTGGCATGAATGTGCCAAAGGTCTTTAATCCTATAATATTCCGCAGGATTACTATGAGAAATGCACCAATCGGCACCATCAGCAGAACCCGATATACATTTTGTACACTTACAGGAAGGCTAAATAGGGAATACTCCATCAGTCGTGATCCCATTTGTCTTGCACGGTGCTCTGCTACTAGTGTCCTATCTTGGACCCTTTCAGTCACAGAATATTCAACCTTTGCACTATTTCCACCATCCAGACTCAGTATTTGATCATCACCAACATGCCATACAATTGATTCTTCTGGCATACCGGGTTCACCCTTTTCTGGATCAAGCGCCAGCCATTGTTTTCCGTCAAACACCTCAAGCCATGGCGATAGAACCCCATGCTTCAATCCATCCTTCAAAATTAATATATGTGCCAAACGCGCTGTAACATTCGCTGAGGCTAATAGATCAATAATTCGCTTGACCCATTGTTCCTTGTTTTCAATACCTTGGCGTAATAGGATGATGTTTGGATTAGCTGTAGGAGAGTTTAATTGAACCAACAATTCTCTCACGAATGTTTTGTTATCAGCCGATTTATTGCGAACCTCCGCCATCAACCCTTTTGCCGCTGAGTCTAAGGCTTCGGGCAATTGAACAAATCTAGGTACCGGTGCAGGTATTGATTGGGTAGATGTGGTTATGTTTGATACTGTTGTATCACGAGATAGATAGAGACGATAATAAAGAACTTGATATCCTTGAATCTCGCGTATCGCCCATTCAGCGACACGATGCACGCCATCGTCTTCTGTAGTCAGCCCATAACTGCCCGAGACAAAGTTTTCATCTACAACAGTATATCCCGCAGGTTGACGGGGGATATAGAATCTGATTTTTACTGGTGAAGCTTTTCTGGCTTTAAAGCCAATTTTTGCCTCTACTGTCCAGACATCTGCCTTTTCGGTAGGTACGAGAGGAAGACCCAAGCGCGTAGCTTTAAACCAGCATAGCAGCAAGCCAACGCTAATAAGAACTATGGCTAATAACTTAACGTGGATTCCACGCACAATTTTGTGAAGTGTTGATCTTCAGTTCATGGGACTGAGCAGGAATTCAATTTCCCTGCACCTTGTTCATTTCCAAACAAATATCTTTTTCACCTTTGAGGTTGAAGGTCGATGATGAATCAACCAATGCAATTCCTGCAAGAAAGCTCCTACCCAGCAGAACCGGATAATTAAAATTGCTGCGATCGTTCAAAGTAAACTCAGTTTCATAATTCTTACCACTTTTACAAAACGAAAGAGCTACTACATCCCGTTTTGATGAACCGGCAATCCGTTCCTTTATTATGGCAGTCCGTATTAGTGGACGTTCAATTTTCACCGATTCACTATCTTTATCCGGACTGAACAAAAACCTCACCCAAGGATTTCCTGACTTGGCAAAGTGCTCAATCTTTGATGCATGAACAGATGAAGTTTTAGCACCAGTATCCAATTTGGCAGTAACCTTTAAATTACCTGGCTGAAGATAGATCGTCTCCAGCCAGCCCATTATCAGCTTTTCATTATTACCCTGTGGCTTTTCATTTACATCAGACCAACATAATCCAGAAATCGCTAACAACACTAATAAAAAAAGTGCACGCCAATGAGAGATGGATGTAGGAACTAATGCGAAGGGCATGGTTTGTATAACGATTCTACCTTATTGCTTGCATTCGGCTAATGGGATTAGTCTAAAATTTCCAACACCTCAACATCATCACAAAACACTTATCAATCCCTGGGGATCGTGAGACCCTTCTTCTGACTGGCATAATAAGCTGCTATATTTCGAATATCATCTTGACTAAGGGTAGAAGCGAATCCCATCATCATCGGATTGGCTCTCTCACCAGATTTATATTCTGTAAGAACCTTAATCAGGTAACTTTCATATTGACCAGCCAGTCTCGGAAATGCGGGGTTTTCACTATTACCATCTTCACCATGGCAACTGGCACACATTGCCGCTTTCTGCCCTCCTGCTTTAGGATCTCCAGTAACCGGCAGACTGGAATTCAACCCACGAAATTTTGTCACATAAGCAACGATATCATCGACATCCTTCGGTGATAAATCGGAAGAATTCCCCTTCATACTTCCATGCTTGCGCTCATCCGTTCGATAGGCGTCGAGAGCTGATCGGATGTATTCTCCATGCTGTCCACCAATGCGCGGTACGTGGTACGTCGGATAGCTATTGGTATAGCCTGGCGTAGAATGACATCCTTCACAGGTATAAAACTTTTTCTTACCCTCCTCAGGATTACCGGCAGCAATACACAGGGAAGAACCAGCTAGAAGCATAATCATGCTCATGAGCCTTGCGTAGATACCATATTTCATTTCAGCATCTCCAGTAGGATTTAGGAATAACTTGTACATGGATGACCGAATGCCAGTCCAGCCCGATTCGCCGGGATTGGAACTACATAATCACTATACATGCCTATAGCTCACAGACTTAGTGCCTGCTTCAGTGCTTCCTCGACTTTACTTGTATCGACATTCGATAGTTCTTGGGTTTCCTCCTCAGCCACTTCTACCGATCTCCGCTTTCTATCAAGGTGATAAGCTAACCCGGTACCAGCCGGGATCAGTCGGCCGACAATTACATTCTCTTTCAGACCCATTAGCTTGTCACTGGATCCACGTATGGCGGCCTCGGTAAGCACACGCGTGGTTTCCTGGAACGACGCAGCCGAAATGAATGATTCAGTGGAAAGAGACGCTTTAGTAATACCCAACAACATCGGATCATAGCAGGCAGGAATTTTACCCTCAGCTTCCACCCGGTCATTTTCTTCATGGAAGCGAGCCCGGTCAACCTGCTCCCCGCGGAGGAAGGTCGTATCCCCTGGATCAGTTACCTCTACCTTTCTCAGCATTTGCCTAATGATGACTTCAATATGTTTGTCATTGATTTTTACGCCTTGAAGTCGATAAACATCCTGAATTTCCTTAACTAAGTACGATGCCAGCTCTGCCACCCCACGTAATCTTAGTATGTCATGCGGGGTTAATTCGCCTTCGGCTATGGTCTCGCCTTGATCAACATGCTCACCCTCAAAGACCGTGATGTGCCGCCATTTAGGTATTAACACCTCATGTTGTACATTTTGGGAATCCGTTACGACCACCCGACGCTTGCCCTTGGTTTCCTTGCCAAAACTAATAGTGCCAGTTGCTTCAGCCAGAACGGCTGGATCCTTGGTCTTACGAGCCTCAAATAGGTCGGCGACACGTGGCAAACCACCCGTGATATCACGCGTTTTGCTGGACTCCTGCGGTATTCTTGCCAGGACGTCACCTACCTGAACTTGGTCACCATCATGGATCCCGATGATGGCTCCTGCCGGAAGAAAATATTGGGCTACAATCTCGGTGGATGGAATGAATATATCATCGCCCTTTTCATCAACCAGCTTAACCATGGGGCGTAAATCCTTGCCAGAGCCGCCTCGCTGCTTTGGGTCGATAATCACCATAGAACTTAAACCGGTTACTTCATCGGACTGTTCACGTACGGTAACTCCTTCGATGAAGTCAACCAAATGAACGAAACCGCGCACCTCTGTAATAACCGGATGGGTATGCGGATCCCACGTTACTGCAACCTGACCCGCCTTGACTTTGTCACCATCCCGTACAGTGGATACCGCACCGTACGGAATCTTGTATCGCTCGCGTTCGCGTCCATGTTCATCGATGACGCTGACTTCACCTGAGCGAGAAACAGCTACGAGATTGCCGTCTTTGTTCTCTACTGTCTTGACATTATTCAGTTTGATAGTCCCTGTCGATTTCACTTCGACATTACTAATTGCCGCAGATCTCGAGGCTGCACCCCCAATATGGAAAGTGCGCATTGTAAGCTGGGTTCCTGGTTCGCCAATGGACTGCGCGGCGATTACCCCGATTGCCTCACCGTTGTTTACTTTATGGCCACGCCCCAAATCACGTCCATAACAGTATGCACAAACTCCATATCGTGATTTGCACGTTATGACCGATCGCACCCTTACATTATCGACGCTATGTTGTTCCAATAGCGCCACCGCCGTTTCATCCAGCATGGAACCAGCATTCAATAGCGATTCTTGAGTGGCCGGATCAAGCACATCCTCGGCGACAACCCGCCCCAAAACCCTTTCCGCCAAAGGCTCCACAACATCCCCGCCTTCAATTAATGGAGACATCATTAATCCTTCGCTGGTACCACAGTCATCTTCGGTAATCACCAGATCCTGCGCCACATCCACAAGTCGTCTCGTAAGATAGCCTGAGTTAGCTGTTTTCAGTGCCGTATCAGCTAACCCCTTACGCGCACCATGCGTAGAGATAAAATATTGTAGAACGTCAAGACCCTCACGAAAGTTAGCTGTGATAGGGGTCTCGATGATCGATCCATCCGGTTTGGCCATTAATCCGCGCATACCGGCTAATTGCCGTATTTGAGCGGCAGAACCTCTTGCGCCGGAGTCAGCCATCATGAACACCGAATTGAACGACTTTTGTTCGCCTATCGTTCCGTCAGGCTTGACTACCTCATCAGTGCCTAAACCCTCCATCATTACCTTGGCTACCTGATCATTCGCATGGGACCAGATATCAACTACCTTATTATATCGTTCGCCGTCTGTTACTAGCCCAGATGCATATTGGTTTTGAATTTCCTTAACCTCAGCCTCGGCTGCAACGATAATGTCTTCCTTGCCCATGGGAATCGCCATATCATCAACACCAAAAGACACCCCTGCGCGGGTTGCGTTGGAAAAACCCAGGTACATTAACTTGTCCGCGAAAACCACTGTAGCCTTGATCCCCAAGGTGCGATAACTATGATTAATCAATCTAGAAATCGCCTTTTTTGTCATATCAACATCGACCAGTTCAAAAGGAATTCCTTCAGGCACAATTGTCCATATGATGGACCGTCCCACGGTTGTTTCTGCCCTTCTGACCTGACGAGTTTTCTCACCATTTTCGTCAATGATTGTTTCATTCAAGCGCACGGTTACCTTGGCCTGTATATCCACAACCTTATTGTTCAGCGCTCGTTGTACCTCATCCACGTCAGAGAAAATCATGCCTGTCCCTTTGGCATCGATGCGCTCACGGCTCATGTAGTACAGCCCCAACACCACATCCTGTGTTGGATTGATAATCGGCTCCCCATTGGCGGGGGATAATATGTTGTTGGTAGCCATCATCAGTGTGCGTGCTTCAAGCTGTGCCTCAAGCGATAATGGCACATGGACGGCCATCTGGTCACCGTCAAAATCCGCATTGAAGGCACTGCACACTAAAGGATGTAGCTGAATGGCCTTGCCCTCGATCAAGGTAGGTTCAAACGCCTGAATACCCAATCGATGCAATGTGGGCGCCCTATTCAACATCACCGGGTGCTCGCGAATCACCTCATCCAGAATGTCCCATACCTCGGGGCTTTCTTTCTCAACCATCTTCTTCGCGGCTTTAATTGTTGTTGCAAGCCCTCTGAATTGCAACTTACTGAAAATAAATGGCTTGAACAATTCCAGAGCCATTTTTTTCGGGAGGCCACATTGATGAAGCTTTAGCGTCGGACCCACCACGATAACCGAACGCCCCGAGTAATCGACTCGCTTGCCAAGCAGGTTTTGCCGGAAACGCCCTTGCTTACCCTTGATCATGTCCGCAAGGGATTTTAGTGGCCTCTTGTTGGAGCCCGTAATCGCCCGGCCACGCCGTCCATTATCCAGCAAGGCATCAACCGACTCCTGCAGCATGCGCTTTTCATTCCGAACGATGATATCGGGCGCATTCAAATCCAGCAGTCGTTTCAACCGGTTATTTCGATTAATAACACGCCGGTACAGATCATTAAGATCCGAGGTCGCAAATCGGCCGCCGTCCAAAGGAACCAAGGGACGTAATTCTGGCGGCAGGACAGGCAAGACAGTCAGAATCATCCATTCTGGCTTGTTATTGGACGATATAAGCGATTCGATAGCCTTGAGGCGCTTTGTGTATTTTTTGATTTTGGTCTCTGAACTGGTACCCTCGATACCCTCTCTCAGAAGCTCAACTTCCTGCGGCAATTCCATCGTTCTCAGCAATTCATGGATTGCTTCAGCGCCCATCTTGGCGATAAAGTCATCACCATATTGCTGTGATGCCTCGTAGAACTCCTCCTCGTTGAGCAGACGCCCACGCTCCAATGTAGTCTGCATGGGGTCAATAACTACATAGGATTCGAAATACAGTACGCGTTCTATTTCGCGAAGTGTCATATCGAGTAATAGCGCGATTCGGGACGGTAATGATTTAAGAAACCATATATGTGCAACTGGGCTAGCCAGTTCAATATGCCCCATTCGCTCCCTACGCACCTTTGAAAGGGTGACTTCCACACCGCATTTTTCGCAGATGACCCCTCTATGCTTCAGACGTTTGTATTTGCCGCACAAGCACTCATAGTCGCTGACTGGACCGAATATTTTGGCGCAAAACAGGCCATCTCGTTCCGGCTTAAAGGTGCGATAATTGATGGTTTCAGGTTTTTTTACTTCCCCGTAGGACCAGGAGCGAATCATATCCGGCGATGCAAGGCTGATACGGATATTATCGAAATCCTCAACCTGGTTTTGACGCTTCAGGTAGCTAATAAGATCTTTCACGGGCCAACTCCTTAACTGGTCACTCTGGAATGTGGGGCGTTATCTACCCCGCGCAACGCATATACTATGGGCTACTCTTGTTCTAATTCAATATTGATTCCCAAGGAACGAATTTCCTTGATTAGAACATTAAATGACTCAGGCATTGCGGCCTCCATACGATGATCTCCATCAACGATATTCTTATATATTTTGGTGCGACCGGACACGTCATCTGATTTAACCGTCAACATTTCCTGGAGCGTATAGGCTGCACCGTAGGCTTGCAGTGCCCATACTTCCATCTCACCAAAGCGCTGACCACCAAACTGTGCCTTGCCACCTAACGGTTGCTGTGTCACCAGACTGTAAGGTCCTGTGGAACGTGCATGCATCTTGTCATCCACCAAGTGATTGAGTTTCAGCATGTACATGCAGCCGACGGTGACATCCCGGTCAAAGGGTTCTCCCGTACGACCGTCGTAAAGCCTGGTCTGGCCCGATTCAGGTAGTCCGGCTAACCTTAGCATTGCCTTAATATCTCGTTCGCTTGCACCATCGAATACCGGAGTCGCCATGGGTACTCCTCGACGAAGATTGCCAGCCAATTCAAGAACTTCTTCATCCGTCAGACCATCCAGATCCTCGGCTTTACCGCTGGAGTTGTAGATATCATGAAGAAATCTTCTAATATCATCAATTCGCGCTTTCAGTTCGAGCATTTTACCGATCTTGATACCTAGGCCTCTGGCCGCCCAACCTAAATGAGTTTCCAGAACCTGTCCAACGTTCATCCGAGATGGAACACCCAAGGGATTTAGAACGATATCAACGGGCGTACCATCAACACTAAATGGCATATCTTCAACGGGCACGATCTGCGAAATGACGCCTTTGTTACCATGGCGCCCCGCCATCTTGTCACCAGGCTGAATCCTGCGTTTCACAGCAAGATAGACTTTTACCATTTTCAAGACACCTGGCGGCAAATCATCGCCAATGGCGATCTTACGTTTTTTTTCTTCCAGGCGTTTGTTCATTTCCTCGCGTTGTTGCGCTATCTGTTCGACGATGGTTTCCAGTTGAAGGTTTTGCTCTTCTTCCTTAAGCCGTATCTCTAGCCATTGCGAGGGTTTGAGCCCTGCCAGATATTCGTCGGTGATGATGGTTCCAGCTTTCAGCTTGCCAGGTCCAGATTGAGCAACTGCTCCCACCAACATGGCTTCAACACGTTGATAAAAATCCTTTTCGATGATCCTTAATTGATCATTCAAGTCCTTCTTTACTCGCTCAATTTCTGCCTGATCGATCTGCTTGGCACGCTCATCCTTCTTGACACCGTCACGGGTGAATACTTGTACGTCAATCACGGTGCCGTCCATTCCGGACGGGACTCGTAACGACGTATCCTTCACATCGGAAGCTTTCTCACCGAATATTGCACGCAGCAATTTCTCCTCCGGGGTAAGCTGACTTTCCCCCTTCGGTGTTACCTTTCCAACTAGAATATCGCCAGCCTTTACTTCGGCACCTATATATACAATACCTGACTCATCCAGCTTGGCCAGGGCCGCCTCGCCGACATTTGGTATGTCAGCAGTAATTTCTTCGGAGCCTAATTTGGTATCCCGAGCAACACAGGATTTCTCTTCAATATGTATGGTGGTAAAACGATCTTCCTGCACGACTCGCTCGGAGATCAGTATGGAATCTTCAAAGTTATACCCATTCCATGGCATGAACGCCACCAGAAGATTCTGTCCTAATGCCAGTTCACCCATATCTGTTGAGGGCCCATCGGCAAGTATGTCACCCTTATCCACCCTGTCACCGGGCTTTACGAGTGGCTTTTGGTTGATGCAGGTATTTTGATTCGATCGGGTGTATTTCGTGAGGTTATAAATATCAACCCCTGGGACTCCCGCCTCTGTTTCCTCGTCATTCACCCGTACTACGATACGACCCGCATCCAGGAACTCGATAGTTCCTCCGCGCTTGGCGACCACGGTAACCCCAGAATCACGGGCAACAATACGCTCCATTCCCGTTCCGACTAAAGGTTTCTCGGTGCGCAGGGTTGGAACTGCTTGTCTCTGCATATTCGAGCCCATCAAGGCACGGTTAGCATCATCATGCTCCAAAAACGGGATCAGCGAGGCGGCAACCGAGACAATCTGTTTGGACGACACGTCCATGAAGTTAATGTGATCAGCACTCGAAAGCGTAAACTCATCTTTATAGCGACAGGACACTAAATCGTCCATCAGACGGCCATCGGTATCCACCCTAGCGCTGGCCTGGGCGATGTAATATTTGCCCTCTTCAATCGCGGACAGATATTCGATCTCATCCGTAACCCTACCATCGATAACCTTACGATATGGGGTTTCCAAAAATCCATATTCATTAGTCCTTGCGTAGACCGACAAGGAATTGATCAAGCCAATATTTGGACCTTCCGGGGTCTCAATCGGACATACTCGTCCATAATGGGTAGTATGGACATCTCGCACTTCGAATCCTGCCCGTTCGCGGGCTAGCCCGCCAGGTCCCAGAGCCGAAACTCGACGCTTATGGGTCACTTCCGAGAGAGGATTATTCTGATCCATGAACTGCGAAAGTTGACTGGATCCAAAAAATTCCTTGATTGAAGCGGCAACAGGTTTAGCGTTAATGATTTCCTGCGGCATCAGGTTTTCAGCATCGGCCAGTGATAGCCGCTCTTTTACGGCTCTTTCAACACGCACAAGACCAAGGCGAAACTGGTTTTCAACCATTTCTCCAACCGAGCGAACGCGACGATTGCCTAGATGGTCGATATCGTCGACTGTTCCATGGCCATTGCGGATATTAATTAATTCCCGCAAAACGTCTATGATGTCCTCTTTGGTTAGCACACCACTTCCGATAACTTCCGTCCTGCCCAGCCGCCGATTAAATTTCATCCGGCCAACCGCCGAGAGATCATACCTATCCGATGAAAAGAAAAGATTATCAAACAGGGCATGCGCCGCTTCTTTGGCGGGCGGTTCACCCGGACGCATCATACGATAAATTTCCACAAGAGCATCCAACTGAGTTTCAGTGGAATCTATTCTCATCGCGTTGGAAATATAGGGACCCCGGTCCAGATCATTCACGAACAGCGTATTGATCGAATCTATTCCGGCAGCTTTAAGCCGCTCTATTAAATCCTCTGTGACTTCTTCATTAACCTTTGCAATCAATTCACCTGTATCTTGAACGACAATGTTTTTCGCCAGTATTTTACCGAGAAGGTAATCCTGTGGTACTTCCAACAGCGTAAGACCGGCTTTTTCAATATGCTTGATATGACGAGCGGTAATTCGATGACCCTTCTCCACCAATACCTTACCTTCGACCAGAATATCAAAGCTGGCAATGTCACCTTTAAGTCTGTCGGGTATCAATTCGAGGAAATACTGCCCCCCCTGCATTACAAAGCGATTGATTTCAAAGAAGAGCTGAATGATTTGCTCATTATCATAATTGAGGGCCCTGAGCAGAACAGTGGCAGGTAACTTTCTCCTGCGGTCAATACGAACGTAAACGCAGTCTTTATGATCAAATTCAAAGTCTAGCCAGGACCCACGATAGGGTATTATTCGAGCGTTAAACAGTAGTTTTCCTGAAGAATGGGTTTTTCCCCTATCATGATCAAAGAAGACCCCTGGAGACCTATGCAACTGAGATACAATTACCCGCTCGGTGCCGTTAATCACAAAGGTTCCGGTATCAGTCATCAAAGGAATCTCACCCATATAAATTTCCTGCCGCTTGACTTCCTTGATGACTTTAGCGGTAGAGGGTGACTCCTTATCATAAAGAATCAACTGCACCATTACCCTTAAAGGTGCGGCATAATTTGCACCACGCTGCTGACATTCCTTTACGTCAAACGTAGGCTCACCCAGCCAATAATCAACATACTCCAGAACAGCATGCCCCGAATGACTGGTGATCGGAAAAACTGATTGCAGAGCTGCATGCAGACCTTCATCGGCCCTATTGACCAAATTTACGCCTGACTGTAGAAACCTTTTGTAGGATTCAACCTGTGTCGTCAATAGATAGGGTACGTCTAGTACATCGCGGCGTTTGCCGAAGCTATTGCGAATTCGTTTCTTTTCGGTGAAAGAATATGCCATGTCGATTCCTTACCTGACGGTTTCAATTGGTTTCAAAAATCTTACTTTTGCAGATAGCCGCCAACCCTGGCTAGCCTATTCAGATCAAGTCGGCATTCCCGGCGTGCTCTATGATCTATGACTGGCTACTTCCCTTCAAAAATAAAGCTTCTAAACCCGTTAGACAAACTAAGCGCTAAAAGGCCGGCAGCGTTTGCTGCCAGCCTTGGCTGCTGACGTGTCAGCGGTATGTACGATTGCAATTATTTAATATCTACGGATGCACCCGCTTCCACTAACTGCTTTTTAACTTCTTCTGCATCGGCTTTGCTCACGCCTTCCTTTACCGTAGCGGGTACGCCCTCGACCAGATCTTTTGCTTCTTTAAGACCCAGTCCAGTTACAGCACGGACAACCTTGATGACATTGACCTTGTTTTCACCAAAGCTGGTCATGACGACGTCGAACTCGGTTTTCTCTTCCACCGGCGCTGCTGCTGCGGCGGCGGCAGGTGCTACTGCCACGGCGGCAGCCGCGGACACACCGAATTTCTCTTCCATAGCGGAGATGAGTTCAACAACCTCCATCACAGACATGTTTGAGATTGTTTCCAGGATATCTTCTTTCGAAATTGCCATTTTATTTCTCCAAATTTTGTTGATATCTTGCGAAAGGTTTGAGGTTATGCCGCTTCCTTTTGATCACGGATAGCAGCGATAGTACGAACCATCTTCGCATGAGGTTCCGCCAAGGTGCGCACAAACTTCTCTATCGGTGCCTTCATGGTACCCATCAGAATGCCAATTGCCTGCTCCTTGGTCGGGAGTTTGGCCAGTCTGTCCAATTCAGCAGGTCCATATTCCTTACCGCCGATTGCCACCAGCTTAACGACTAATTTATCGTTCGTTTTGCTAAAGTCAGCTATCAAACGCCCAGCGGCACCGGGGTCTTCCATTGAAAATGCAAGTATCAATGGACCCACCAAGCCTTCCTGCATACATTGAAAGTCGGTGCCTTCCACAGCTCTACGCGCGAGTGTATTCTTAACTACACGCAGATATACGCCTGAGGCCCGCGCTTTTTTTCGCAGTTGGGTGAGTTGTCCGACTGATATTCCACGGTATTCCGCAGCGACAGCCGAGTGTGCCTTGGCAGCAATAGCGGAAACCTCTTCGACGACAGCAATCTTGTCATCTAGTCTCAGCGCCACTTTATTTCTCCAGATAATTTCTGGTGCTGTTAGCTAACAGCACCAGAGCCTAAACGACATACCTCAAGACAGGTATGCGGATGTACGGTTACTATTGTCCGTTACCGACTCAAGAACACCGTCTACGCAGGCTTGTGTTTTAAGCAATGATGCGCCTGCGGTCTTTGACGGTTACCGTTTGCCATGCAATCGGCAACCGAAAGTCTTCTAGGCAGATAGACTGCCTTGATCTATTGTCAAACCGGGTCCCATTGTTGAGGACACTGTTATTTTTTTGAGATATACACCTTTCGATGTCGCTGGCTTTGATTTCTTCAAATCCCCAAGCAACGCCTCAAGATTTTCTGTCAAGGCATTGGAGTTGAAGTTTACTTTTCCAATGGTGCAATGAATGATCCCTTTCTTATCAGTACGATACCTTACCTGACCAGCCTTGGCATTCTTGACTGCCGTAGCTACATCCGGGGTAACCGTGCCCACCTTAGGATTGGGCATCAATCCTCTGGGCCCGAGTATTTGACCGAGTTGCCCCACCACACGCATGGCATCCGGACTGGCGATTACTACATCAAAGTTCATCTCGCCCGACTTTACCGCAGCTGCAAGATCATCCATCCCGACGATCTCCGCACCAGCTTCACGAGCCGCATCCGCAGCGACACCTTGGGCAAACACCGCAACCCGTACAGATTTTCCGGTACCATTGGGCAATACGGTTGCACCTCTTACAGCCTGATCTGATTTTCTTGGATCGACACCCAGGATGACCGCTACATCGACTGCCTCAACAAATTTAATATTTGACAGTTCTTTCAACAAATCGAATGCTTCTACAGCCGCGTACGCTTTTCCCGGTTGAACCTGCTCCTTGATCAGCTTCATTCGCTTAGTCAGCTTGGCCATTTACAAACCCTCCACGTCAAGGCCCATGCTGCGGGCGCTCCCAGCCAATGTTCTAATACCTGCATCTTCCGAAGCTGCCGTCAAATCCGGCTCTTTCATCTTGACGATAGCAGCAAGTTGTTCTCTTGTAATTTTTCCAACTTTATTGGTATTGGGATTGCTGCTTCCTTTAGCCAAGCCTATCGCTTTTTTTATCAGCACAGTTGCAGGTGGGGTCTTGGTAATGAAGGTAAAACTTTTATCTGCATAGACCGTTATAACAACCGGCAAGGGCAGACCCTTCTCGACCGATTGTGTAGCCGCATTGAATGCCTTACAAAACTCCATGATATTGACCCCGCGCTGACCTAATGCCGGGCCAATTGGAGGACTGGGGTTTGCTTCGCCTGCCTTAACCTGCAGCTTGATGTAACCAGTTATTTTCTTAGCCATAGATTCCTCGTTGTGGGTATGAACGCTTTAATAAGCTCCCCGATTATCCTCGCTCAACTGTTGCTTGAGGTAAGGATCTTTGCCTCAGGCTTTTTCCACCTGACCAAACTCCAACTCGACGGGTGTCGATCGACCGAATATCAACACTGAAACTCGAAGACGGTTTTTTTCGTAATTTACTTCCTCGACCACGCCATTAAAATCCTTGAAGGGCCCTTCGATTACACGAACCACTTCCCCAACTTCAAACAGGATTTTGGGCTTTGGTTTTGAGGCGCCTTCTTCAATCCTGCCCAGAATTGTTTCGGCTTCCTTATCCGTGATCGGAGCCGGCTTGTCCGATGTACCTCCGATGAACCCCAAAACCCTCGGTATTTCTTTGACTAGGTGCCATGTTTCATCATTCAATTCCATTTGAACAAGGACATAACCCGGAAAGAATTTGCGTTCGCTTTTCCTTTGTTGCCCTAATCGCATTTCAACCACTTCTTCGGTGGGAACCAGCACCCTACCAAAATATTCACCAAGTCCAGACCTGGCTATGCGCTCTTCCAATGAGCGTTTTACCTGATTTTCAAAATTTGAAAAGGCATGAACAACGTACCAGCGCAACGACATTGAAGTTATTTCCCTTGCCCAGTCATTACACTAATTCCCCAGTACAGCGCAGCATCCAGTGTCCATAATAGGAGTCCCACCAGAAACACCAATGCCACAACAACCAATGTGGATTGCACTGTCTCCTGACGGGTTGGCCACACTACCTTGCGAACCTCGGTACGAGCTTCTACTAAAAAGCCAAGGAATTGCTTTCCCATTACCGTAGTCAGAAGAAGCGCTACCGAAGCAGATACCGAGAGAAGAACCCCCAATACTCGGTACACAAGGCCAACATCGGCATAGTGATAGAAGGCCACAATACCGCCAATCAATACCAGGATAGAAACTACCAATTTGGCAGTATCAATTCCCGAGGCGCTGGAATCCGCGCTCGCGCTCATGGAATTACCTACTGAGATGCAAACATAATAAATTGGGTGTGGCAGGCCAGGAGGGGCTCGAACCCCCAACCTGCGGTTTTGGAGACCGCTGCTCTACCAATTGAGCTACTGACCTTTAACCCTTTTGGATGGCGCTCCCTCAAGAGCGCCTTTCGCTCATCACTCGATGACTTTTGATACTACGCCAGCGCCAACCGTGCGTCCGCCTTCGCGTACCGCAAACCGGAGACCTTCCTCCATGGCGATGGGCGCGATCAGCTTGACGCTCACTTTGATGTTGTCGCCCGGCATGAC
>Ga0116204_1000966_pt1 | contig 16289 bp, 8 predicted proteins | sample LakKivwa52mmetaG_FD_94481 | JGI IMG/M metagenome (GOLD analysis project Ga0116204, IMG submission 94481) | Anoxic lake water microbial communities from Lake Kivu, Rwanda to study Microbial Dark Matter (Phase II) - Lake Kivu water 52m metaG | ecosystem: Environmental > Aquatic > Freshwater > Lake ...
GATCGTGGATCTAGACAAGGCGCACGAGTTCGAAAAACCGCAGTTTATTGGGTATAAATGAGGATTTTGAGAAGGAGTGTAACGCAGTATAGGGTCGCGAGGGCAATTTTTAGAGGTGCCCTACATCTAATCAGGGAGAATTGGCTTTGATAATAAATGCCTGTGCAGCATGCAGGCGCCTTTGCACAGTTTCGGGAGTAAGGAGCTCCATCAATTCAAAAAGCCCTGGCCCACCAGTTACACCCGTTAAGGCTAAACGCGCAGGATGCACCCAAAGACCTAATAAACCTTGGGTTTTTTCTTGTGCCTGATTATGGAAAGCGGCTTCTAATGTGTGCGCTGACCAAGTTTCAAGTTGTGCACAAAGGATAGTCAGGTCAGCCAGTCTTTGCACAACCCCGTCTTCCCCAAATATTTTTTTAATTCCTTTTTCGTCATAAGAATTGGGGTCTTGAAAAAAGTAAAGGGATTTGCTCGCCAATTCTTGCATTTTCTCAACCCTGCTGCGCATAAGCCCGACAACTGCCAGTAAATGAGCGGGGGTAAAATCTGACTCAACAACCCCAAGCTGGGTAAGCCCCTTACGGAATTCGGGGAGCCATTCTTCGGCCGGTAGTTGTGCCAAATATTGGCGGTTCATCCAATCGAGCTTTTTAGTATCAAAGGCACAAGATTTAGCTTGTATACGCTCAAGAGTAAAACAAGACACAAGTGTATTTTGGTCCATGATTTCAGTCTCTCCACCTGGATTCCATCCGAGTAAGGCTAAAAAATTATTTAGCGCCTGGGGCAAGTAACCAGATTGGCGGTACTCGCCTACACTGGCCGCACCATCACGCTTGCTGAGTTTGCCACCCTGAGGAGAGAGGATAACAGGAAGGTGGGCAAAGAGGGGAGGTTGCCAACCAAAAGCCTGATAAAGAAGAACATGCTTTGGAGTGCTAGGAATCCATTCTTCACCACGCATGACATGGCTTATGCACATGGTGTGATCATCGACCACATTGGCGAGGTGGTAGGAAGGGAATCCATTACTTTTGTATAAGACTATATCATCAAGTTCAGAATGTTGAAATTCGATTTCTCCGCGTATGAGATCTGAAAACTTTGTTGAGCCAATAAGTGGAACTTTTAGGCGAATGACAAATTTTTCTCCCGCCTCAGCTCTCTCTTGTGCTTCCTTAGGAGATAATTGCCGGCAATGGCGGTCATAGCCACTGAAGGACTTTTCACTTGATTGCTTTTTTTTAAGATCTTCCAAACGCTCGGGAGTACAAAAACAATAGTAGGCTTGTCCAGCCTGCAAGAGTTCAAGAGCATGTTTCTTGTACAATTCCAGGCGTTCGGATTGTTTGTAGGGGCCAAAATCCCCAGGTACACCTGGGCCCTCATCCCACTCAAGCCCTAACCACTTTAATTCCTTTTGTAAGGATTCTTCTGCCTCAGCAGAATAACGAGTACGGTCAGTATCTTCAATACGCAGTAAAAATTTTCCCCCAGTAGCCTTTGCGAACAAATAATTAAAAAGGGCTGTACGCGCACCCCCAACATGAAGGTTACCGGTGGGGCTGGGGGCAAATCGCACTCGTGGGGTCATAGAATTCCTAAGCTAAAAGTTTTAAGCCAAGCACACCCAAAAAATTAACTCTACTCGAATGCCTTGCGTAGTTCTTCCCCACTACTTTTTTATCCGAAACAGATTGCGAAGTTACCCTTTATGCCACAAAGGTTAAAAAGGACTCTCTAAAAGGGCCCTTTTTGAAAAGGCCAACTCAAAGATCGGAAGGGAGCCGAACCCACGAGATCTTAAGGAAAAGATCTGCTTAAAACCCTTTTTACACAGGCACTTTGTTAGCCCTCTCAGATTCTAATTAAAATTGTGATCCTAGCCTTGAAATTCAGAGATCAATTTTTTGTGTTTTTCTGATTAAGACAAAAAAAGAACAAGGAGTATAAAAAAAGGGGGAAAGTAGAAACCCGGAGGAGGCGGGATTCGAACCCGCGGTAGGTGTTACCCTACAAAGGTTTAGCAAACCTTCGCCTTCAGCCACTCGGCCACCCCTCCCGGGGCTGTAAAAGATAACATCTCCTCAAAGCTCTGCCAACGAATACTAAATTTCTTTTTTTTAGGGATTACTCATGTTCAGATTTAAAATCCTTTTTCAGGTCTTGCTTGCCCTGCCGCTACTCACCTTTGCTCAAAAAAACTTACCCGTTCTTCCCGAGGACAGCCTGTATAGCTGGGATGTTATTCAAGACATTCTTAAGCATGAAAGCTCAGTCACCTACCGTGATGGCAAACAACCCTTAGGTGCCTTTTTTTTAGATGTACACCGCAGGTATCTTCCCCTAGATTCTATGCCCCCCTTGCTTGTCAAGGCTGTGGTATCGGCTGAAGACAAAAATTTTTATGAACATAAGGGGCTGGACTATAAGGCCTTGGCCTCAGCTGTTTTTTCTAACCTAACTAAGTTTTCCTTAAAAAGAGGAGGGAGTACCATAACCCAACAGACTGCCAAAAACCTCTACCAAAGCCCCGCACAAAAAAAAATGCAAAGACTCTTACAAAAAGGTCCAGAGCTCAAAGCAGCTTTTAAACTGGAGAAGTATCTAACCAAAAACCAGATTCTGGAAATTTATCTCAATCAGTTTTTTGTAAGTGGCAATGGAAGAGGTGCAGGTATTGCCGCCCAATACTTCTTTAAACAAGATTTAAAAAAACTGGGCATACTCGAATTAGCCTTTATTGCAGGCTCTGTTAAGGGCCCCAATCAATACAACCCCTTTACAGCGGCCAATACAGAGATACGAGACAAAAAACTAAAGCGAGCACACGATCGGGCGATTTATGTATTAAAACGGATGTATGAAGACAAGCATCTTACCAAGGAAGTGTATGAAAAAGAACGCAAAAGAACATTACCCTTTAAAAAAGGAGATTTTCGTTTTTCTCTTTCCAACCCACTGACCCTAGTGCAAAAGGAGCTTGAAAAGAAAGAAATAAAAGCAATTCTTGAAGAATATGATGTAACAGATGTATATGAAGCAGGCCTTAAGATCATAACCACTCTAGACCACGATGTTCAGATACAAAGTGAAATAGCACTCCAGAAACAGCTTTCCCGGCTTGATCGAATTTTGCTGGGAGATCAAGCCCCTAAATCAAACCAACAGGTATCCCGAACTGGGACACTTTTAGCAGGTGAATACCTTTTAGGAAAAATCTGCTCACTTTTGGTCGATAAATCAGGTGTTCCCCAGCGTATACAAGTCCAATTTGGAGTGGCTAAAGGGTGGGTAGAAAAGCCAGAACTAAACACCTGGCTAGAGGATCTACATTTCCATCTCACTGGTATCGAAAGACCTCTAGGTCAAAAATTCCTCAAGGAACAATTACAAACACGCCTTAAACTGGGTGCTTTAGTTGAATGTCTTGTTTTATGGCCCAAAAAAGGCAACCCTAGTTTAGCACTGATCCAAAGATCCCGTATTCAGGGTAGTGTACAAGTTTTACATAAAGGCGAGGTACTAGCCCATGTTGGAGGCTTTGAAAACCAAGGGTATGACCGCGTTGCACAGGCACGCCGGCAATTTGGCTCGACCGTTAAACCCTATGTCTATGCAGCAGCTCTTGAACTTGGCTGGCACCCTTTAGACAGCCTTGATAACCGGCCTCAACTTTTCCAGTTAGGCTCTACCCTCTATTATCCGCGGGCCACTCACGAGAGCCCCCCCTTTGTTTCCATGGCTTGGGCCTGTAAAAATTCAGATAACATCGCCAGTGTCTGGTTGATGTATCACCTCTTTGACAAGAAAAGCCACGCAGACTTTTGGGCTGAGGCCCGCAAACTTGGTGCTCACCCAGACAATTTTGATACAGATGAAGATTTCATCAACTTTGTTCAGGACACCTTGGGCTTCAGTTTATCGGAGGGACAGGGCCAAGAAATGATTTTCTCAAAAGTCAAAAAAGCTATGGTCGTAGAGCTCTTTGAAAACAACAATGATGAAGAAGCAGAATGGCTGCGCAAGCTCCCCTTCGGCAGAGGCTGGATTCAAGAGTTAGCCAAAATTTCTTCAAACCATTCACCGCTCGAAACTCAACGCATTCAGTTTCTCAAACACTCCTACAGCTATTATGTACATGATAACTTTCTAAACAATCCGGGTGAAACCCAGCATCTTTCTTCGAACCTCCTCGAAATTCTTCAAAAATTAAAAAACCAATTTGACCAAGCCCTCGCCCAAGAAACACCTACCTACACCCTGGAACACCTTTATGAATCAAGCGAGTTCCGCGCTGCCATGGCTATTCGGTATACAGTACAATTTTGTAAACGCTTGGGTATACAAAGTTTTATCGACCCTGTACTCTCTTTTCCACTTGGATCCAGCACCCTATCCCTCGCCGAAGCCACCACAGCATACTCACGCATGGTCACAGGCTACTCCTGGAAATCCCGTAAACTCAAGTCAGAACCCGTACTTATACAAAAGATTTTTTTATCAGACGGAACGCTTATCTATCAAGATAAGGCACAAAGTCAGGAAGTTATCAGCCCCCGTACTCGCCTAGGCCTTGCCAGCATGCTCAGAGAAGTGGTTCGTGCAGGTACGGCTGCACGCCTCAATGCTGATATCCAGGTTAAAGCAGAACAAGCAGGTGTAGTACTTCCCGCTTTAGGCAAAACTGGTACTACAAATGATTTTCGCAATTCTGCCTTTATGGGTGCCCTACCCTTACCTCCGCAAGGTTCAGGGAAATTTTCCTTAGAAGAAGCCGCGGCCATTGGGATATACATTGGTTTTGACCGCAATCAATCTATGAAGATCCACAGTTTTAGAGGCTTTGGAGGCAATACAGTTCTAAGCCCCTGGGCTGATGTAGCTGCTGCTCTGGCTCAGGCCAAACAGGTAGCCGCTCAAATCCGAGCCAGTGGATCTGGATTACCTGGATATGAAACTGGATTTATTGAAGGTCAAGACCTGGAAGCGAATTTTTCCGTCCAAAAAGAAACTGGTCTTGAACCAGGTAAAAATACATGGGGACACCTCTTATCATTTTTTCAACCTAAAAAAGCCGACGACAGCAATTTAAGGAGTTTCACTACCATCAGTCGGTAAAATTCATCTTAAAAAGTGTACACTTTACCTCAGGGGCTAAGGTACACTTTACAGGGATGACTAAAAAGAACTCTAAGCCTTTTTTAAAAAGGAATACCCATTTGCTAGGCACAATCAACCAACCTAGCCTTTGGTTTAACTTTTATTCTAAGGGGCCCAATCGTTGCTTCTTAAATCTCTGGACTTGCATCCCACTCGCTCTCATTGAAAAATCGGGGCCTTCACCTATACATTCTCTTTCCTATACATCCATTATAAACAGTTTTCTACCCGGACAGATTCCACACATTTTCCTTTCCCTGCTGCATTTAAAAAGGCAATTTATTCATCATGGGTAACAAATCCTTGGTCACTAGCGGTTTTTATAACAAAATTATAAACAGCTTCATCGGCTGTGTGGGTCCATCAAAACCTATGCACTGGCCAACCACTTATAAAATTTTTCTTGGTTGTTTTTTGATTTTGCTCTGTATCTCTCCCTTACAGGCTGCTTCTTTGGGTGAAATCCAAGCCTTTGGTGGAAAGGTACAGTTGCAACGGGAAGGCCAGAGGGTCTGGGATAGGGCCAACAAAAAAGATACCATCCAGGGTGGTGACCTAATCAAAACCGGATATAAAAGTTTTGCTATTCTAAAAATTGGTCAACGCAATAAAATAGTCATGGGTTCAAGCACTCATGCGCTTTTTGAAAAGATCCCTGGCACTGAACAAAAAATAAAAATAACCCTCTTCGAAGGCGGGCTCTACTTTACCTGGCCCGAAGAAACTCCAACTGAAATTTTTACCAATGACGGTCTTTTTCAAGTTCAAACAGGTGCCTTTGCCGCTCTTTACTCCAAACAGGACAAAAAAACACTCTTTGCCAATCTTGATGGAACCCAATCCATACAATCCCTCATCAAAAAAGAACCCCTCAGCCTAGGGCCATCGCAGTTCAGCATTACAGAATCAGAACAAAATCCTACCCCACCTGCTCAAATTAGCAATAGTGTGGCTGAGCAACTGAGATTGTTTTTTGGGGATAACTTCCTAAACAAAGAGTTTGAAAAGTATAAAGTAGTGATAGGTACTGAAAGCCAACTCAGCGCACAGGCCACTCTCTCCGACAAAAAAGAAACCCCTTATGAAGAGTCCATTCGGGTGGCCCCTTTTTTTAACATCCAGGATGTTTTAAAAAAAATCCGGGTAATTGAGGGCTTAGAAACCCAGATGTACCAACCCCCATTTTGGTACGATGACCAACAAAGTTATAAGGGTTTTCTAGAACTTAAATTCAGAATGCTCAATCTCACTACACCCTTGGTTGAAAGCAGCAACCCTTTCGGTTTAATTCTGCGCAGCGGAATGCGGCGTGATAATTGGGCCTTTGCTATCAACTATCCAGTTGAAACGGGAGAGGATGGAAGTTTGCGTTTCTTTTCTATTTCCAGTACCCAGGCCATTCTCGACAAAATTTATTTTCTCGATTACCAAAATTCTAAGGGCAACCTGGTTGTGCATTTTGGCCCTATTCGCGACCTTACCCTGGGCAAGGGCCTGCTAGTTTACCGTTTTTCTAATGAAATAAAGGGCCAAATTGAGCAACCCTTAGGTTTCATGCTTCAATATAACCCCCATCCCTACATTGATTTTTTAGCCTTTATACCTGATTTGTCCCAAAAATATATAACAGGAGCTCACCTCAATTTTGATAATGGCTGGACCCAAATTGGTGGCTCCTTTGTTATGGACTGGAATCAAGGCGAGGCCTTTACCTTTGCCGATAAGGCGTTTAGAGCTGATGCCCTACCTCAAGATAGCCTGCTGATACCCTCAACAACAGGGTCAGTGATGGGTTGGGAACTGATGAGTCAGTTCAATTTTATAGAGGAAGACGGTCTGAGTGCCTATGGTTATGCTGGAATCAGCGTTCTACAGGCCAGTGGCAAGGTGCAAGGAGTGGTCATGCAAATTCCCGCAATCAATATTATCTGGCACCGGCTATCGACTTACCTCGAAGGAATTTTGACTTTTGACTATAATCATTGGGGATATTTCAATGAATACTACTTAGAAGATCGTGCGCGTATATATGGTCGAAGCACAAACACCTCAGATTCACTCAACCCAGCGGATTCCATCTATGCTTTTTCCGCCGTTGAATTACATCCTCCTTTAGCCTTATCTAAGGGATTCAGAATGGGAGTGGAATGGCAGATTATGGATCGTTTATGGTTAGGTCTTGGCTATGGCCAAACCTTTGCGAACTCTTATACTGCTGAGACCTACACTTCACGAAATGATTCCATAGTTGTTCCCTACATTTACCTAGACAGCGCTGGGACCTACCAATTTGGAAGAACCAAGGCCGACACTACCTTTGCTGATACCACTGTCCTCATACCCCTCGACCAAAGACCCCATTATAAGCGCGTCAACTGGAATCACAACATCCAGTTTAGAGTTTTTGCTGGAAACGACCTTATTTCCAACCTCAAACGATTTGAAATCTATTACAACTTGCATGGAGGTTGGTTTGGACGCGAAGTATACATTGGTAATGAATATCGGCAAGGGTTAAATAGCCTTCCCTATGTCGACAAGGCAGGAGAATCCTTTTATTTATCGCTCGGATCCACTTTTGGTATGTTGCTTGAATATCAAATTCTTTCCAAATCATCTATTTTAGCTGAATTTAGAGGTTACTCCCAAGACTTCCGTTCGAATAATATATTTGATACCGACGATTTGATCATGGAGTTTGGCCTTTCATGGAGAAGCAATTTCTAATTACCCCGCCTGTCCTACCCCAAGCTCCGGACTTTAACACCCCTCATTATTCAAAATACCCCCAAAGGGCTCTTGACTCTGATATTGTTCGAGAAAGCAAAAGTTTTTATCTAGAGTTTCCCCAGGAGGCTAGTAAAGTATTGGTGCACCTGGCCTTGCTAGAAGATCTGGGCTCTCGAGGTGATGTTACATCACAGGCTATTTTTACATCCTCCCATCTGAGTCAGGCAAAACTTATTGCCAAGGAGGATGGAGTGCTCTGTGGCCAAAAAATTGTCGATCAGATTTTTGAAGTTTATGGCGACAAAACAATTCAGATTGATTGGTTTTTTTCTGAGGGTGCCCTTTTCAAAACCGGAGATTGTCTTCTCTCACTCTATGGCAACACCCAGTCTATACTTGAATGTGAGCGCACTCTACTCAATTTTCTTCAGCGCTTTTGTGCTATCGCCACAAAAACCCATAGTGTTGTAACCTTACTCGCCAACAGTAATATCATTCTCTTGGACACTCGGAAAACCCTACCCGGCTACCGCTTACTAGATAAGTATTCTGTTTTGGTAGGCGGGGGTGCAAATCACCGCCAAGGACTTTTTGACCAAGTCTTGATAAAAGACAATCATGCGGATGCCTGTGGTTCGGTAAAACTGGCTGCCGATTGCTGTGCCAATCAATACTCTAACGAACCCATGATCATTCAGGCCGAAGTGCGGACTTTTTCTGAATTACAAAGCCTCTTGCCGGGTCCTACCTCTTGGATTTTATTAGACAACATGTCGTATGCAGATATGCAGACTTGTATACAGTGGATCCGCAACATATCTCCCCAAGTCAAAATAGAAGCAAGTGGTAACATTACTCCAGAGCGGCTGGAAACTTTGGTAGATTTAGACCTAGACTATATTTCCATGGGAGCATTAACTCATTCAGTTTCTGCCCTCGATTTATCACTGCAACTCGAACATAGCACCCTATTAACCTCATGAAAACTTTAGTTATAGATATTGGCAATACCCATACGGTACTGGGTTTATTTGAAGACCAAAAACTTCACCGTTCCTGGCGTATGAATACTGAAAAGTCAGCTACAAGTGATGAGTTATCACTCTGGTTGCATCACCTACCCCTTGAACTCACTGGTCCCGATAAGCCTCTTTGCGCTGTCGCAAATGTAGTACCAGCCGTAAGTTGGGCCTGGCGAAAATTGCTCGAGCATGAATTTCATCTACGCACGCACTTTCTAGATTCCTCTAATTGCCCCAAGATAAAAATTGACTATAAATACCCAGAGCAAGTCGGTGCTGACCGTTTAGCCAATGTATTAGGTTGTATGGCCTTGGGTATTTCTGAGGCAATCGTTATAGATTTTGGCACGGCTACTACTTTTGATATCTATGCCCGTAACACATACTTTGGAGGCCTAATCCAACCAGGTATATTAACCTCTCTTACCCACCTGATTGCCAAGACATCGCGCCTATCCGATGTGTCCTTGCATTGGAATCCCAAAATTGTTGGCAAAACAACTGACGATGCCTTATGTAATGGAATCTTGTATGGAGTGCGCGGTCAAATTAAATTTTGCACCGAAGCAATTGCTCAAGAACTCAAACTGGAACGGCCCCTTATTATCGCAACGGGAGGACTTGCACCCCTGGTAGCCAAAGGCTGTCCAGAAATTGACAGGCTTGAACGTGATCTCACCCTACAGGGTCTTAACTATTTTAGCACTTTATTAGAGGAACAAAAATGAAACGAATTTTGGTAACAGGTGGAGCAGGTTTTCTAGGATCCCATTTATGTGATAAACTTCTCAATAGAGGTGATGAAGTCTTATGTATGGACAACCTCTTTACCGGAAGCAAAGATAACATTGCCCATTTAAGAGACCACAATAGGTTTGAGTTTATCCGCCACGATGTTGCCGAACCCATCCTAGTCGAAGTCGACCAAATTTATAATCTTGCTTGCCCTGCCAGCCCTGTGCACTATCAATACAATCCCGTAAAAACTATCAAAACCAGTGTTATGGGGGCTATAAATATGCTAGGCCTGGCAAAAAGGGTCAGAGCCCGCATTTTACAAGCTTCGACCTCAGAAGTCTACGGCGACCCCCACGTTCATCCCCAACCTGAAACCTATTGGGGCCATGTCAATCCGATAGGAATCCGCTCCTGTTATGATGAAGGAAAGCGAGTCGCCGAAACTCTTTTTTTCGACTACCACCGACAAAACCACGTTGACATCAGGGTAATACGTATTTTCAATACATACGGCCCTCGGCTCCACCCTGATGATGGTCGGGTCGTTTCCAACTTTATCATCCAAGCCCTGCAAAACAAAGATATCACGGTTTATGGTGATGGCTCCCAAACTCGTAGTTTTTGTTTTTATGATGATTTACTCGAAGGTATGATTAAGCTTATGGATCAGGAAAAAATTGTTGGCCCTGTTAATATTGGCAATCCCGGCGAGTTTACCATTCTCGAATTAGCACAAAAGGTTATTGAGCTTACCCACTCAAAGAGCAAAATTATTCATCTTCCTCTTCCGGGAGATGACCCTAAACAAAGAAAACCCGATATTACCTTGGCAAAAACAGCTTTGAACTGGGAACCAAAAATTGCTTTAAAGGAAGGATTGATTACCACCATTGCCTATTTTGAAGATTGGTTGCGTAAACGGGAATAGCGATAAAAATACTCTTGGCTTTCCTCAAACTGGCCTTGGACTTCATAGGCCTTGGCCAGGAGGTAATAGACCTGGGAGTTATTCTTTTCTTTTTCAGCTGCTTTATGCCCAAAGGCAATGGCATCTCCATACCTTTTTAGTTGAAAATAGAGTGTCGCTAAAAGCTGGGATACCTGGGCATTTTCCTGTGCCGCATAGGGTTCCAGGACTTTGAGTGCCTCTTGCGGACTGTTTCTATCCTTATAGAGGCTAGCAAGGTCCGTTGCTATCTGGAGGTTTTTACTTCCCGTCTGAAGCCAGGTTTCCCCTAAAGTTTGACAGGCACCTTGTGTTGGTCCTTTACATATTTTTGCCAAAAGACTTTCGAGGAGTATTACACTTTTTGGGTGGCGGGTCAAACCATCTTGCCAGATCTGTAGGGCCAGTTGTTCTTGACTCGACTGTATATACATATTTCCCATGATATAATAGGCAGTGTCACGGGCTTGCAAATCTCTTTGGTTTTTTGACCAGAGCTTCTGAACTTCAAGTTTCTCTTGAGTTTCTGAAGCAATAACAAATTTTATAAAGGAGAGGTCAAAATTCCATTCTTCCGGTAAGTTTCGAGCTGTGCCCAAGGCATTTTGGGCTTGCTGCCAATTTTTATGATGATAATGATACAGAATAAGAGCTAAGCGTTCCATACCACTTTCTGAAAAACCATATTGTTTTGAGATGCTTTCTATTGTCTGCCAATTGGCAGTTTGAATCCAGGCCAAAGAGATAGAACTACGGGCAAGGGAATCATATTGAGGCCATGCAGAGGGCTGGGCTTCCTGATTTATAATTTCCCATTCACCCACACGACCTAGCGCCAACCATCTGTAGCTCCGGGCTGGAAGACCGGGCTTGTCACTTAAATTTATCCATAAGTTCTTGACCTCACTAGGATTTCCTCGCACTAATCCTACCATAGCTCGCAAATAGGCACTTGAATCCTTTGAGCCTTGTTTTAAAATCGATTCAATAAGAGATGTATCGAGTACAAGATTCAACTCAGGAGAGGAAAGTTGCATCCTGTCAGGCTCTGGAACACCCTTGCGGCCTAAAGACTCTTGTGAAACCTCGGTGAGTGAGTGATTTCCCTTATTGATAGCAAGCCTGCAAGCGGCTTTGATATACTGAAACCCTACCCTTGGGCTATTACATAATTCAATATTGAGGGGATGCGGTTTTAGAAATACGCTTACGGTTTCTGGTGTTGTCAGGAGTTCTATACAAGCTGTTCGGGCTTTATTTACCAGACTCAGGGAAGCTCCAAGATTTTTCTCTTCACTTAATTGACTGAGTTCAAACAAGGCCCAGACTGAACCAGGCATACGCCCCAGGTGGTCTGTTAAAAAAGAACGCGCCAATGCACTGTCCCCGTTGGCTGAATACAAAAAGAAAATTTCTCGAGCAAGGGATTCATCTGGTTTTTTGTGATGAGCTTCCAATAAAAGATCAAGCGCTTTGCCTTTTTCTTTCCTATCCTGATAAACCCGGGCCAGAGCGATCCAAGCCTCGGCATCGCCGCTCATGGTAGCCCAGTCTTCACGGTATTTGAGTACCTTATCAGTTTTTCCCTGAGTTTGGGCCCATTCTACTAGTTCTACTAAGACCTCAGAATGTGAGGGCGCCAACTTGTAATAGCGTTCCATCAACACATAATAGAGACTATCCTTTAGACCGCCCCCTTTAACCAGTTCACGATATTTTTTGTACAGGGGAAGATTTTGAGAGTCCAGAAAGAGAAGGTGAGTTAGGGCGTTAATTTCACCCCTAGCCCCTAAAACCAATGCTCCCAGCTCATACAGCATCCGCCAACCTTGTCGGTGTTCTGGAAAAAGAACTGTCAGTTCTTTCAAGACCTCACGCGCATTCTCTTTTTGTGCCATTTCTAAATAGCAGCGGGCCAGGAGCGGAAGGACATTTTCAGGGGCGTAATTAAATGCGCGTACTTTTTCTAATACCGATTGGGCCTGAGACCACTGGCCATGTGAAGCAAGGTGCTTACCTAATTTCCAGTAGACATCTGGTTCCCTTGGGCTGAGTTGGATTTTCTTATGCAAAACCCATTCTTGTTTGGTCAAATTAGATTTCGTAGCATAGAGCTTTTCCAGAAGATCCAGGATTTCTATCTGGGGAGCGGTAGTATCAAGTGCGCGCAGCAAAGCAGATTCAGCCTCAGCTTCCTTTCCTGCTCGCAAAGCAATAGATCCGTGATTATGCCAATCCTCTCTTTCGGGGTTATCTTGGAGTACCCTCTGACTCGCTCTTAATGCGGGTTCTAGTGAATCTAATGATGTATAGATCTGAGTAAAGAGGCGGTAGGTCTGCTTGTCTTTTTTTTGTTCTGCCTGCAGTACCATTAAAGCCATAGGGTAATCCTGGCGGCGTACAAAAAACTGGGCCCACTCTTTGGCAAAAGGTGGGTCCTGCAATCCCAGGTTCCAAGCCAAACGAAAACTTTGCAAGGCCTGAACATTAAGTCCCATGCGCCTTTCTGCATCTGCCCGCAAGGCCAGCATCGGAGCATCAGCTTCGACAACCTTTGTATAGTACGCACTTTCGGCCAGCATATCCTGATATTTCCCTTTGCTATAAAGGGCGAGAAGACGCAATTTGTAGAGACTATAGGGGAATTCAGGCCGCCAGTCACCTAACAATGCCCCTGTATAGGCCGCTTCAAGATTGCCCTTTTCCCAGGCCTCCAAAGCGTCTAGCGTGGCAGCCATTTTGCGGTTATCTGTTCCAGCCTTGCCTTTGGATAAAAGGACTGCTTCCTTCCAACGCCCTTGAATGAGCATGTCCGCAAGAAGGGTTTGGGCCAGAGGACGGGTATCAGAATCTTTATTCACCAGCCGCGCCTGATGAAAAAGAACCGAGTCTTTAAAGCCAAGGGAATAATAATACTGTATCAGACCCTGGCGGGCTTCCTGTGAGTATTTGGGATAGATAAGCATTCTACGCCACAGGTGCACTGCCCTTTGTGGTTCCCTTGAGGAGTAATAGCGGGCTAACCTAGCTAAGTGGAATTCCTGCTCCACCTTCTCTGTATACATCAGAAGGGAACGCATGGCAGAGGATGTATCGCGAGCCCAGGTTTCTTGCAACTGGGACAAACGGTACAAAGCCTCAGCGGGGCAGTCTCCGTTATTGAGGCATGCAGTGAATTTTTGTAGGGCCTGTAGACTGTCTTTTTCTACAAGAGATTTCTGAGCCGCATCATATAAATCCATGCCCCGAATGGGTATTGGAAACAAACTGGCTCCAATTAAAACACAACTCACTAGAAACCAAAAAGAATGCACAGGCTTACACCCGCGACTCCAAAAGACAATCTTGAAAAAAACAGGGTTGTAAGTAGCCATGAAGCGCCCCCTCAAGGACTTGAAAACTTTCCCTGAGATAAAGTTTTAGAGAGGGTAAGGCAAGACTTTATTTTACATACGCTTACATAGAGCGAGTCTTTGTCTAGCAAGGGGTTTCTGAAGATCTACCCTATACCCACTAAAGCCACCTGCTTTTACCTTTTTTGCATAAGACAATGCTCTGTAAAAAGCCTACCCTGAACCCGCTTAAGCCACCTACTTATACCCTTTTTGCATAGACAATGCTCTGTAAAAAGCCTACTCTGTACCCACTAAAGCCACCTACTTTTACCCCAAGCCTTTTAACTAATTCCCAAATACTCATTAAGGCAAACCTTGCGAAGCTAAGAAGCTAAATAAGCATTTTAACACTATAAAAATAAGGGTTAAATATTTTTTGTAGGCTACGGTTTGTGCCGATGTTCTGGGGAGAGTTTAGGGGCTGGTTTTAAAACCTTCAACTTGAAGGGCTGGTGTCAAATTTACCAGATAAGAAAAGGGGCCAGGGTCTTCAGGTAGAAATATTTTGCAGTTTTCTAGACCACTATCAATTTTGGGGACAGGTTTGCCCAAGGGATTAATGAGGTTTTGGGCTTCTATCCGAGTCGTTTCATCGGGGCTGACACATTCTAGCAAATCGCCTGTTTTGATTTGCCCCCGCACTGAAATGGTGGCAGATTTACTCTCCCGGTCATAAGAACGAATAAAGGCCGCAACCTTTCCACCTGTACCTGCAACCCGAGTGGATGTATAGTTTTGGGGCAAAGAATCCGAATCACGCAGAGGCTGAGAGAAACCTGGCATAGTCCCCCGGCTTTCTACCCTGTCAATTTTTTGCCTGCGTACTGCATGTATAGGATCACCCACTGCAATATCATCAAGAGCACCTCGATAAGCTGCAACAACCTCGGAGAGATAGAAAAGAGATTTGGTGCGTCCTTCGATCTTGAAAGAACAAATACCAATTTCCATGAGTTCTTGTATGTGGTCAAGGGCACACATATCTTTACTATTCATGATATAAGTCCCATATGCATCTTCATCGATAAGCATGTAACCAGCGCTCGCATCTCCCCTTAAAATAGAGCCATTATCTTCCGCTGCCTTGAGATAAAAAGTACCCTCTAAGGGGATATAGTCCTCTGATTGAGGTGTGTTATTTACATACAGCCCATACTTAAGGCGACAAGCATTGGAGCACATCCCTTGATTACTATCGCGATAACTCATGTAGTTTGAAAGTAAACATCGACCGCTATGCGCCATACATATAGCCCCATGTACAAAAACCTCAAGCTCAACTTCTGGAACCTGTGCCCGAATTTCTCTAATTTCACGCATATTCAATTCCCTACTGAGGATAATTCGCTTGACACCCATTTCATACCAGAACTGGGCAGTAGACCAATTGTTGCAATTGGCTTGCACCGATAGATGTATCTCTTGTTGTGGAAAATTTTTACGCACCCAGTGAATCATTCCGGGATCACTCATAATCAAGGCATCGGGTTTGAGTTCTATGTAAAGACCCAAAGAATCCCGAAAAGAACGGATTTTGTTGTTATGGGGAAGAATGTTGCTGGTCAGATAAAACTTTTTGCCCTGTCTCTGTGTATAACTCATGGCCTGGGCAATGGACTCTATATCTGCAAATCCGTTTTCCCTGGCGCGGAGGGAAAATTGGGGTTGGCCTGCATAAACTGCATCGGCACCATAGGCCAAAGCATACTTTAATTTTTCCAGATCACCTGCTGGCGCCAACAATTCTGCTTTTAGTCCTGACATGTTTTTTCCTATTCTAAATACTTAAACTTAAGAACCTATATATTTTAACTATAACTGAGCCCTGGAACATTGATCAGTATCAGTCTTTTTAAAAGCACCTCAAAATAATCGAGGTCTATACAAAACCGTTTTCATGTGCCACCAGCCCTTGCCGTAAAAATCTTTGGGTGACCCCTATCCCCTAAAAAAGTAAGGCTTGCCACCGGTCAAAAAAAGTCAACTTGCTCCTCAGATGGCCCCCAGGCTTCTCCAGTTCCGCTTGATTTTCCTTAACTCAATCTTAAATTGAATTCCTCAGCGTGGGAAAAGAAAGGAAAGTGGCTCGCATCTTCCAAATGATACACCGTACATGGGTGAAAAGCATCTTGGGTGGGATTAATTTTATCCTGCCCGCAAGTCCAACAGATGGGAAGATTTTCGGATTCCTGGGCCCAATCTGACGGAGCTGTGCTTTGATTTTTCAAATAATCCAATCCCTCCTTAAGGGCTGAAAGGCTCCAGCGACCAGCTGGAACTAAGCTAGAAGAA
>Ga0116204_1000967_pt1 | contig 16287 bp, 12 predicted proteins | sample LakKivwa52mmetaG_FD_94481 | JGI IMG/M metagenome (GOLD analysis project Ga0116204, IMG submission 94481) | Anoxic lake water microbial communities from Lake Kivu, Rwanda to study Microbial Dark Matter (Phase II) - Lake Kivu water 52m metaG | ecosystem: Environmental > Aquatic > Freshwater > Lake...
AATATTAGTAAATTGCGCAATAGGGGGAATTTCAATTATCGATATTTACGAGAACAGAATATCAAATTTAAAAATCGCTGGTTACAATGCACTCTGGTCTCCAGATGGAGAGAAAGTTGTTTTTATCTCAAATCAATATGACGGATTAGGCGCTCCTATTGGATGGGAAAAATGTCACGCAGAAGCTCTTTTTTTTCTTGATATTCAAAGTGGGGAAATTCAGAGACTGACTCGTGAGAATAATGAGTGTATTCTATGGTATGCATTGATCCCATAAAATAACTTGCGCTTTGCGAGATTTTCCGTTGGAAGATTTGATAATGGTTGCATAGATAGCAGCCTGGCGCAATAACCGATTGACCTTTCCCGCTTCGTAGCGATAGCCTCCCGGCAAATCTCATGTCAGGAGACGGAATCGACAACGGACAAACCCCGCTGAAAAGCGCGGGGCAAGCCGGAGAAGCGGACTGGCGCACTGACCGGTTGTCCTTTCCCGCACCGTAATGATAGCCTCCCGGCAAATCTCATGCCAGGAGGCTGGTTTTCTGAACGCAGGTCTCCATTGAACACAATCAGCCGCCTGGCGGCCGTAGCGGGCGCGCACGCTGCCCAGCAAATCGAGCTTGATTTCAGTGACCAGTAATCAGTGTTCGGTATCAAAAAACGAGGCGCGAGTTAAAAACCCAGGCCTCGTTTTTTATTATAAAAAGCGGTTATGGCAGCGGCGCGCCCGCCAGCGCGGATTTGGGCGCGTAGGCCACGCCGACCATGCTGCGCCCGGTGTGCGCGCCCAGCACCAGCGACATTGGGCCGATGGGCAGCCACTCGCATTTGAAACGCTCCGCAACCAATTCGCGCAGCATTTCGCCACCTTCGGGATTGAAGGAATACAGCACCTGGGCAAGCAATTCAGTGCCGGGAGCGTGCTGGTGCGCGATGACATCCACCAGCCCGCGCAGCGCGCCCTTGAACGTGCGCGCCTGTCCCTTTTGGGTATATGTCCCGTTGACCTTCTCGACTCCAATCATCGGTTTGATGTTGAGCAGCGAGGCAATCAGGCCCTTCATGTGGCTGATGCGTCCGCCATGAATCAGGTATTTCAACTCATCCAGGGTGTAGATGCTTTCGCTGGCGTCGCTGATACGTTGGAGCATGGGCAGGATGTTGTCGAGCGTCCAACCGGCCAGCGCGGCCCGCGCCGCCGCAACGACCTGCCAGCCGGCCGCCGCCGAGAGCGTTTTCGTGTTGACGTGCGTCACCCTGGCTTCGGGAACCATCTCGGCCCCGGCTTTGGCCGAATTGAACGTGCCGCTCAACCCCGCAGTGATGTGAATGGATAAAATATCGGGGTCATTGGCAGCCAGTTTGCGATACACCTCCGCGAAATCCCCGGCGGAAGGCTGCGAGGTAGTCGGCAGTTTTCCCGAAGCCTCCAGCAACGGGTAAAACTCTTCCGGGGTGATGTTGACCCCTTCTCGGTACGATTTGCCATCCAGCGTCACCACCAATGGCACAGTATGGATATTCAGCGACTCGCGCTCCTGCGCGTTGAGGTAAACATCCGTCCCGCTGTCGGTTACGATTTGCATATCCTTCCTCCTTTCGCGCAGGAACGTGCGCGTAAGTTTATTTTATCATGGGCATCTGAATCGGCACTCTTCCTCGTATAATTGAAAGCAATGTCCGCTTATTTGCTTCCACTCGAACAAACCCGCCGCGAACTAACGGTTGTCAACTCGCGCTTTATTGCCACGCTCGCTCCGGTTGGCAGCACTGATGAGGCCCGCGCCTTCATCAAAACCATCCGCGCTGAATTTTCGAATGCCACGCACAACGTCCCTGCCTACATCATCGGCGGCGGAAAAAACGTGATTGAATATTGTTCGGATGACGGCGAGCCGCAGGGAACAGCGGGACGCCCGGCCCTGACGGTGCTGCGCGGCTCGGGCTTGGGAGACCTGGCGGTAGTCGTCACCCGTTATTTTGGCGGGACCCTGCTCGGAACAGGCGGATTGGTCAAAGCCTACACCGAAGCGACGCAGTTGGTGGTCAACGCTGTCCCCCGCGCCCGGCGCATTCCGGTTCACCTGGCCCTGCTCGCCATCCCATACAATCTGCTGGAACGTGTCCGCTTAATGGCAGCCCGCCACAACGGGGCAGTGCTGGGCGAAGACTTCGCTGCTGATGTGACTCTGACCCTGCGATTCCCAGTCGAGACGCTGGACGGATTCCAGTCTGAACTGCGCGAACTCTCGGCGGGCAAATTGCAGGCTGAAGTTATCGAAACGGCTGAGATGCTGGTTCCGATGTGAGCGCGAATTGTGTCGAGATTCTTGTCAGTTTTTGAAAAATTTGCGGTATAATACCGCTTCGCTGTAGATAATACAGCACGGGCTTCAATCGGGGCGTGGCGCAGCCCGGCTAGCGCGCTTGCATGGGGTGCAAGAGGTCGAAGGTTCAAATCCTTTCGCCCCGACTGAACGAAAAACCGTCGCAAGGCGGTTTTTTGTTGGGGTCGAAGGTTTCCCCGCATCGCCCCCTTGTCGGGTTGAGGGGACTTCGCCATGCTTTCACCCCGACTGGCCTGAAACTAAATCAAAAATCATGACCCATCCCTAAGTCCTGGATGAGTCATGATTCAAATCCCGAATATCGAGTGTCGAATACCGAAATTACTCGTTACTCTTCCCGCTGATAAAATCCTCGGTTTTCTGGCGGCAGACATCGTCGCGGAATTGCTTGGGCGGGGTCTTGAAGAAGTACGACGATGGGCCGGTGATGGGGCCAGAGATGCCGCGCTCTAGGGCCAGTTTGGCGCAGCGCACAGCATCGATGATGACTCCTGCCGAGTTGGGGCTGTCCCACACTTCGAGTTTGGCTTCCACATTAAGCGGGACGTTGCCGAAGGTGGTGCCTTCCATGCGAATATAGCACCACTTGCGGTCGGTCAGCCACGGCACATGGTCGGAGGGGCCGACGTGGACGTTATCGGGGTCCATTTCATAGGGAATCATACTGGTAACGGCGCCAGTTTTGGAAATTTTCTTGCTTTCCAACCGCTCACGCTCCAGCATGTTCAAGAAATCGGTGTTGCCGCCGAAATTGAGTTGGTAGGTGCGGTCGATTTGCACGCCGCGGTCGACGAACAGGCTGGTGATGACGCGGTGCAGGATGGTGGCGCCGACCTGGCTCTTGATGTCATCACCCAGCACGGGCAGGCCGGCGTCCCTGAAGCGTTTGCCCCAGTATTCGCTGGATGCGATGAAGACCGGGATGGCGTTGACAAAGGCACAGCCCGCCTCGATGACCTGTTCAACGTACCATTTAGTCGCCATTTCAGCCCCAACCGGCAGGTAGCTAACCACGACATCGGTTTTGGTCTCTTTAAGCAGTCTGACGATATCGGCGGTGGGGCCTGGGGCTTTGGTGATGACGTGCGACAGGTATTTGCCGAGGCCGTCGTGAGTCATGCCGCGCACAACCGGCGCGTTCAGGTGCGGAACATGGCTAAACTTGTAAGTATTGTTCGGCTCGGCAAAAATGGCTTCGCTCATATCCTTGCCAACTTTTGTGGCGTTGATGTCGATACCGAGCGTGAATTCCACGTCGCGGATGTGGTATCCGCCCAGGTTGACGTGCATAATGCCGGGGACGGTGGCGTCATCGGGGGTATTTTTGTAGAATTCCACGCCCTGAACCAGCGACGAGGCGCAGTTTCCCACGCCAATGATTGCGACTCGCACTTTCTTTTTGCTCATGCTGTTATGTCTCCTTACGATTTTGTTAGGTTTTCGTTTCCTGCGCCTGGGTTTGCGGGAAAGAGGGGGGATTATGCCGGTGAACCTTGCGGATGAAGTATAATTTTATCCTACATCGCCTGATTAAACTATCGGTTGTCAACATATGTATACTCAACTCAAACGAATGCAGCGGCTACTCGAAATTGGCCGGACATTAAACTCTGTGACCGAACTACGGGATGCGCTTTTGCTGATTCTCGATGCGGCTGCCGAATTGACCGATTCCTTTGGCGCTTCGGTGTTAGACCCTGAGCCAGATGAAGAGAGTCTGCGGTTCCTGGTCAATACACCTGACCTACAAATGCTCCAGACCCTGCTCATCCCCATCGATGAAAGCATTGCCGGGCTGGCCTTCCGCAAAAAAGAGACGGTGGTGGTCAACGACGTCAGCGGGGTGCCCCAGCATTCCAAACGCGCCGATGAGTTGAGCGGTTTCCCGACCCGTTCGGTGGTGGCCTGTCCCATCCTGTTTCGCGGCGAAGCCCTGGGGATTTTGGAAGTCATCAACAAAGCGGGCAACGCTGATTATACCGGGGAAGATGTCACCATACTGGAGACTCTGGCTGCCCATGCCGCCATTGCCATCCAGAATGCGAACCTGCAGCGCCAACTCCAGGATACCCAGAATGACGCCCAACGGCTCGACAAAATGAAAACTGATTTCGTGGCGATTACCTCCCACGAACTGCGCACCCCGCTGGGGCTGATTCTCGGCCATTCCACCTTCCTGCGCGAACTGGTTGGGCCGGAATACCAGGAACAGCTAGAAACCATTATCCGCAACGCCATGCGCCTGAAAGAAATCATCGACAGCATGACCCGCGTGCATAACATCCAGAGTGGGGTGGCTCTAGTGAAGCGGCGCACGGTTTCAGTAAGGAAATTAGTCCTCGACGCGCTGGCCGCTGTCCGCAAGGATGCCGAAACCAAAGGCGTCACGCTTGGGTTCGACATCGAGGATTCGGATTTGATGATTGAAGGTGACGCCGATAAAATTGGGGTTGCCATCCTGAACCTTATCCAGAACGGCGTGGCGTTCACCAACCAGGGTGGCTATGTCTTTGTGGTGGCCGAGGAAGTGCCGGGCTATGTCAAACTGTCCATCAAAGACAACGGCATCGGCATCCCGGCCAAAGACCTGCCCCACATTTTCGAGCGTTTCTACCAGGTGGAATCGCACCTCACCCGCAAACACGGCGGCATGGGACTGGGGTTATCAGTTGCCAAAATGAACATCGACCTGCTTGGAGGGCGCATCTGGGTCGACAGCACCGAGGGCCAGGGCAGCACCTTCACCATCCTGCTGCCGCTCAACGCCGACCAGGCCAGGGCCGCCGATAAAGTTTTCATCAGCTAATGGGCGTTTCACTCGTTATCGCCGGGCAATTACGCCGACAATTCCTCATCCCTCCCGAAGGCAAACCATTCTTGGACAAACCGGGAGGGAATTTGTTATATGCCGCCGCCGGGACGCGCCTGTGGGTCGACTCTGTCTCCTTGCTGGCGCGCGTAGGCGAAGATTTCCCCAACGATTGGCTGCGCAGTTTCCAGCAAAAAGGGCTGGATATACGCGGAATAAAAATCGTCCCCGCCTCGATGGATTTACGCTCCTTCATGGTCTACACCGACGAACGAAACTTCCAACGTTCCAACCCGGTTTCCCACTTCGCCCGCCTGGGGCTGCCCTTCCCGAAAGGCTTGCTCGGCTACCAGCCGCCTCAAAATGAACAAGACAGCCGCACGCGCGCCAACCCCGATTCACCCAAGCTCTCAGACATCCCCGCCGATTACCGCGTCGCCAAGGCCGCCCACCTGGCCCCGCTCGACCTGTTGACCCACTCGCAGCTTGCCACTGCCTTCCGGCATGGCGGCGTTCCCTATGTCACCATCGACCCCGACCCCGGCTATATGAACGCCAATTACCTCAACGACCTGCGCTCGCTCCTGCAAGGCGTCACGGCCTTCCTGCCCTCCGAAGATGAAATCCGCAACCTGTTCTGGGGACGCACCCACGACCTGTGGGAAATGGCCGAAACGCTTGCCAGTTTTGGCTGTGACATCGTCATCATCAAACGCGGCGCGCGCGGGCAGTGCGTTTACGACAGTGTCAGCAACCGTAAATGGGAAATTCCCGGCTACCCATCGACGTTCGCTGACCCCACCGGCGCGGGAGACGCCTTCTGCGGCGGCTTCCTGGCTGGGTATGCCGCCAGCCTAGACCCACTACAGGCTGCCCTGTACGGCAACATCTCCTCGTCCTTTGCAATCGAAGGCAGCGGCCCCTTCTACCTGCTCGATTGCATGCCCGGCCTGGCCCAGGCGCGCCTGGCTTCGCTGGCAGACCTGGTAAGGAAAGTATGACAACACTCAACCGCATCCTCGACCTGGCAGTCCAAATCCAGCAAATCCCCGCGCCCACATTTGACGAAGCGGCGCGCGCTCAATTTGTTTTGGAAAAATTCCGCGCTGAGGGATTGACCGATGTAGGGAAGGATTCGGCAGGAAACGTCTTTGCCCGTTTAAGCGGCGGGACTCGGTCCCCGCTGGTTATTTCTGCTCATCTCGACACCGTTTTCCCCACTGCAACATCCCTCGCTGCGCGCCGAGAAGGGAATCGCATCTATGGCCCCGGCATCGGCGACAACTCGCTGGGTGTGGCCGGGATGTTCGGCCTGGTTTGGATGCTGCGCGAACAGGGAGCCTCCCTCCCTGGCGACTTGTGGCTGGTGGCAAACACCTGCGAGGAGGGGCTGGGCGACCTGAAAGGCATGAAAGCCATCTGTGAACGCTTCGGCCCGACCCCGCTCTGCTACTTGGTCGTGGAGGGCATGGCGCTTGGACACATCTACTATCGCGGCACAGGCGTGCGCCGTTATCGCGTCACCGTCCACACCCAGGGCGGCCACTCGTGGACGGATTTTGGCCGCCCATCCGCCATTCACGAACTCTCGAAACTGGCCGCGCAGATCGCGGCTCTCAAAATCCCCTCTACACCGCGCACCACCTTCAACATTGGGCGCATCGGCGGTGGGACGAGCATCAACACCATCGCGCCCGAAGCCTGGCTGGAGCTGGATTTGCGTTCCGAAGGCGCGACGCAGTTGAGCGACCTCGCTCGTCGGGTCGAATCCCTGCTCGAAACGGTCAACCAGCGGGGCTTGACCCGCAATTTTGAGCGGGGCGTGCGGGTCGAGAGCGAGGTTATCGGCCAGCGCCCGGCGGGTGAGATACCGATGTCGCATCCAATCATCAAATTAGCGCAATCCATCCTGCGCGAATTCGGCATCGAACCGAGCCTGACCATTGGTTCCACCGATGCCAACATCCCGCTCAGCCTGGGCTACCCGGCCCTGGTACTGGGCATCACGCGTGGCAAAGGGGCGCATACCATTGGAGAATATATCGAAACCGGCCCGGTCGCCGAGGGGATGGAGCAGTTGTTACAGTTTGTAAGCAAGGCCTGGGATGTGTAACCTGCAAGTTGCCAGGAAAGCCGAGGGTCGAGTCTGGTGTTGAACTTGTCGAAACAAGCCGGTGATCTTCCGGCGTATCGAGACTCGGAAGTAGCATTTTGGATTAAGAACCGATGGTTGCGGTACGGCGGTTGGAGAACTCCCACATCTGACAATAAAACACACCAGAATCGTGAGAGCCGGGGACGCCGACCCCGGCTCTCGTCTAAGGAGGAGAAGAGAAATCACTGTGCTTAATATAGCACGATGCTGTTTGCAATGCTTGACGCCTGCCATACGCTTTTCCTATGCTTACCCCACGCCCCGGTTAAGAAGTGGTTAAAATAAGGTTATGAAACGATTTTCAGAGAAATTGCCGCGCATTTCCCGGCTGCAATTATTCGCGCTGGGACTGGTTGTGTTGGGAATTGCCATCATGATTCCCAGGGCCTGGGATATGCTCGATTTTTACAAAAAGGTTCGCTATGCGCAGCAGCACAATTTCCAGGCCGGGAACCCCTCGCCGGACTTGTTGCAACCCTGGATGAGCACCCGGTACATCGCAGCGACGTATGCCGTGCCGCAGGGCTACCTGTTCGAGGCGATGAACATCCAGCCGAAGCGCGAAACCAGCCTGATGTCCATCGAGCGGCTCAATCGTGAACTGGGACTTGGAACATTAAACGGCCAGCCCGTCTTGCTGGGAAGTGTCCGCGCGACGATTGTCGCTTACCGCGCCAACCCGGTAGCCACCGGCCTGCTCGAACGAAAGGTCGAAAACTGGATGACAGTACAATACATCGCCAACAGCACCGGCATCCCGGCGCAGGATATTTTCGAGGCGATTGGCCTGCCGATGGAGGGAAATGCCCATAAGCCGCTGGGCTTGCTGAGCCGCGAGGTCGATTATCCCGGCGGGTCGCAGGCGCTGACCAACGCCATCCAGAAGGTAGTCGAGCCAGCCCCATGAACATCGACATCACAGCCCTGGCGCTCAGTTGGATAGCCGACTACGGCGCGCCGGTCCTGGCGGTCATCTTGTTCCTGGCCGGGCTGGGAATACCGGCTCCAGCGACCCTCCTTGTCATCGCGTCCGGCGCATTCGTCCGCCAGGAAATCCTGAACGGCTGGGTTGCGCTGCCGTTGGGCTACGTCAGCGTTGTGAGCGGCGACGCGCTGCTCTATACAGTCGGGTATTTTGCCAGTTCGCGCGTCGAGGTGCGTTTTGGTCACACTGCCGCCTGGAAAAAAGCCCGTGACCTGTTCGCCCGCCTGGGTGGGATTGCCATTTACATCTCCCGCCTGACCGCTGTAGCCGCCCCGGTCGTCCTGGTGGCGGGCAGCAGCCGATACCCGTTTTGCCGCTTTTTGGCCTACGACGCGCTGGGAGAATTGACCTGGATTTTGCTCTACGGTAGCCTGGGATACGCCTTCGGCAGTCAGTGGGAAATCATCAGCGACTTCGCCTCCGACTTCAGTGGATTTGTGACCGGCGCGCTGGCGCTGGCAATTGGCGTTTACCTGTTTGTGAAGTTGCGGCGCAAACCGCGCAAAAACGCCGATGCGCAAATATTTCACCTTTGAAGTTGAATCCTTGTACCCTGACCTGATGCCAGCCTGTCCTGGACGGCGGACAGTCCAGGGTGCAGGCAAAATGCAAGAAAACTTAAACACAAAGTACACGAAGGTTTTAAGAGCTTTTAAGGGTTTTCCTTTGTGTCCCTTCGTGACCTTCGTGTTTAAAGGTTTTGCTTTTCCGGCTTGTCCGGGTTAGGACGTTCGCTATGCGAAAAATTTCCCTGCCCCGTAACGTGTGGGTTCTGACGGCCACCTCGTTCCTGACCGACATCTCCTCCGAGATGATTGCCAACCTGATTCCGCTCTTCCTGGCGAACGTGCTGGGCGTGCGGGCGAGCGTCATCGGCCTCATCGACGGCCTCGCCGAAACGACCGCCAGCCTGCTCAAACTCTATTCCGGCGCGCTTTCCGATAAACTCGGCAGCCGCAAATGGCTGACGGTGGCTGGCTATGGTCTCTCGACCCTCGCCAAGCCGTTCCTGTACTTTGCCTCCGCCTGGGGCTGGGTGCTGGGGGTGCGCTTCGCCGACCGGATTGGCAAGGGAATTCGCACCGCGCCGCGCGATGCGCTGCTGGCGGGCAGCATTGACGAAAAACAACGCGGACTGGCCTTCGGCCTGCACCGCGCCGGGGATACGGCCGGGGCGTTTACCGGCCTGGCGATTGCCGCCCTGGTCATTTACCTGACCCAGTCTGGCACGGCCCAACTGACCCGCGCCACCTTCCAGACGATTGTGCTGGTCTCCATCATCCCGGCGCTGCTGGCGGTGCTGGTGCTGGCCCTGTTTGCCCGCGAGGTGGTCGGGAAAGCCAAAGCCTCCGCGCCGACCCTTAGCCTGGCGGGAATGGACAACCGCTTCAAACTGTTCCTGCTGGCGGCGATTTTGTTCACCCTGGGAAATTCATCCGACGCCTTCATCATCCTGCGTGGGCAGGAACGCGGCCTGAGCGTGTTGCAAGTGATGGGTATGCTGCTGACGTTCAACGCCGTCTACACCGTGCTGGCCGGGCCGCTGGGCGCGCTCTCCGACAAAATCGGACGCCGCAAACTCATTCTGGGCGGCTGGCTGGCCTACGGACTGGTCTACCTCGGCTTCGCCGCCTCGCAAACCGGGGCGCAGGTCTGGGTTTTGTTTGGATTGTATGGGATTTACTACGCCATGACGGAGGGCACGGCCAAAGCCTACGTCGCCGACCTGGTCCCCGCCGAACGGCGCGGCACGGCCTACGGCCTGTACAACGCCGCCATCGCGCTAACCGCCCTGCCCGCCTCGTTGATTGCTGGTATCCTGTGGCAGGGACTTGGCAGTTGGAGCGGGTTTGGCCCCGCTGCGCCGTTTGTTTTTGGGGCGGGGATGGCGCTGGGGGCGGCAGGTGTGTTTCTGTTTGCGATAAACGACAGATAAGAAGCGTTTTTTGCGTAGGGTATAATCAATTTACGCTTATTCTTGAGAAAGTGAAGGTGTTCTCATGCTTGGAAACAAGGTTTCTGACTTGACCGTTGACGAATTGCGCACAATTATCCGTGAAACAGTCCGGCAAACCCTGGCTGAGATGATGACGGACCCAGATGAAGGATTGGAGTTAAAGGCAGGCGTCGAAACAGCCTTGAAGCGCTCTATCAAAGTGGTCAAAGAAGGCGGCGCAACCTATTCTGCTGAGGATGTGGCTCAGAAGTTGGGGCTGGAGTGGTGAATGTACAGGGTCAGTTTTACGCCCGATGCCCTGGAGCAGATGGAGCAATTAAACAAGCCTGTCGCTCAGCAGGTGCTCAAAAAACTGCGTTGGATGGCTGAGAATTTCGATCAGGCCACGCATCTGCCGCTGACCGGCAACCTGAAAGGAATTTATAAGCTGCGCGTGGGGGATTATCGGGCGCTTTACACGTTTGAATCCAACGAACAAACCATCATTGTCCATGCCGTTCAACACCGGCGCGAAGTGTATAAAACCAAATAAGAGGGGAAGGGATGACGATTCTGTCAACGGGGAAAGAGAATAATAATGATGAGTGACGAGTGAATTACGGCAAAGGAACTTCCTGGTAGATGATTTCATCGGCTGATTGCGCCACCGCATCAGCCGATGTCTGGTAAACGCCCTCCTCTTCATGAATATTCCCACCGGTTCGCTGTTGGGGGACCATCGTCACGAGCAAACGCACAATTGGGGTCGTCAATTGGATACGGTGTTGCGAAATTTCATCGCCAAGCACATGGTGTGCTTTGTAATACCAATCACGACTCTCACGAGCCGAACCGAGCGCGTATTCGAAAAACCGCGCCCGGTCTTTGCCCGTGCTTTTGGAATACCCTTCGGCGATATTCGCGCTGATGGAGCAAACGGCGCGATAGAGTTGGTTGGCCAGGTTGCGCATTCGCTCGTCTTTCCAGAGTTTGCTCATATCATGCCAGGCAACCTCTGAAAGAAAAAGCGCCAACCGATACGCTTCCACCTTCCAAAGCGCATCTTCCGTGATTTCTACCGGCAACCCTTTCGCCCACTCACTATACTTCATCAAAACATCCTTTCATCACTCATCACTTCTCACTCGTCACTTCAAAATCCTGAAAATCCTCCCCTCCGTCGTTCCCTGCACTTCGGGGAAGTAGGCCAGCCAGGCGTGGGCCGGTAAAACGCGATACTCACCCGCCAGCGAGGGGATGATGGTGTAGGTCAGCACATACGTCCCGGCGGGCAGGTAGTCGGCGCTCCATTGGATTCGTTCGCGGTAAATTTGCGGGCGGTTGAAATACCACCAGCCCCAGCCCGCGCGGAACGGGTCGTTCTCGTCGAACTGGATGTCCACCGATTGGCTTTCCTCGCCCTGCTGGCTGGTTTTGAGCGACGGGTCGAGGATGTCGGCCCCGGCGGGGACGTAATCTTCCACCAGGAAGTAATACACTTCGTTGGGAATCGTCACGGTCACGCGCACGGTGATGCGGCCCGATTCATCCTCGCGCATCTGGTAGGAATTGACCGGCTGGCAGTCGCTACCGTTACATTGCAGGTATTCGCGGCTGACGGCGATACCGCGATTGATGGCGGGCGCCGTTTCGACAGGCCGCGCCACCGACAGCATGGCGCGGTAATACAGGCGTCCCACCCCGGCCCCGCGGCTGATGGTCAACTGGTTCGCGCCGTTCAACATCATCTGGCTCAAGGGCGTGATAGTTGTGACTGTCGTCAGGTTTTGCGGCCCGGCAGCTTTTCCCTGGGCAATATCTACCCCGTTCAAACCCGCTGAAAACGCAAAATCAGCGCGGAATTCGCCAGTGGCGGCCATGAAACGGTTCAGCGCCAGGAGTATCCAGGCGCTTTCATAATCGGAAGCCCGCCAGCCTTTTGGCCCGCGCTGCGCGGCCAGGTAACGCGCCGCGTCCGCCGCCAGCGGACTGGCCGGGTCGCGCTCGGTCAGGGTGTAGACGACCATCGCGGTGGTATAGAGCGGGGAGCCGGGCGTCAGCCAGCCGCCCTGTTTGCTCTCCCAGTGAACACCGGTCGCCGAGCGGATGGCGGTCGCCTCGAGGTCTGAAACCAGGGTTTTGATGCGCTCATCCGCCGGGTTGACGCGCGAGAGCGTCGTCGCCAGCATGGCCCTGGCCCAGGGGTCGAGCCGTTCACGTTCGCTGTAGAGTTCGTCGGCCAGGTAGCCGAAGTTGTTCAGGCTGCCAGTCTCTTGCAGGACGAAGGCGTAGAATGCGGCGCGGTTGGCCCAAAAGGGGTCGGTCAGGCTGACGGCCCCGGTGAACGGCTCGGCAGTGGAAAACAGGTAATCGCGCCCGCGCTGGATGGCTTCCAGCAGGGCCGCGTCGTCGCCCGCCAGGCCGCTCTGGCGCACTTTCTCCAGGCCGTAGACAATGTAAGCCGTCAGGTACGCGTCGGTCTTGTCGCTGCCAAGCGCCCAGGGCCAGCCGCCGTCCTCGAACTGCGCGGCCAGCAGGCGCTCGGTCCCGGCGCGGATGTCACGTTCCAGGCGCGCGCGCAGGGCCGGGTTTTCGATGCCCACGCTTTGCAGGGTCAGGTAAGTAACGGTATTGGGCAGCAGGTACGAGAGAAGCTGTTCACTGCTCCAGGTTTGGTCGGGCAAGGTTCGGGCTTCGAGCGCGCTCAAAATCGCGGAAGCCAGCGAAGGCGAGAGTTCGAGGGTTAGTTCCCCGCCCAGTGGGTGGAAGGTGCGCGGGACGGCGAGTATCTCGGTCAGCGTGGAATCCGAATCCGCCAGGATGCCGGAGGTGCTGAAAGTTTGCGGGGCGGTGTAACGCAGAACCGGGATTGCCCCATCGTTCGGGCGCGCCGCATCCTGGAATTGGGCGGATTGCACCGTGAAGACCGGCTCCAGCGCTTCGACATCCTGAACGACGCCGCGCCAGGCCACCCGCGCGCGTCCATTGGCCGGGATGGTGACTTGCTGCTCGGCGCTGACGCCCTCCTCCAACCGGAAACCGTTTGCGGTCAGCCGGACGGTGGCCTGCTGCTCCTGGGTTGTGTTGTTGTTGACAATCGCCGCCAGCTCGGCCTGGTCGCCGACGACCAGGAAACGCGGCGTCTGCGGGCGAATCAGCAGGTCTTTGGTGGTCACGACGCGCACGCGGGCCTGCCCGACCTTTGTATCCTTCGTTAGCCCGCGCGATTCGACCTGCCAGGTGGTCAGGCTGTCGGGCAGGGTCAGCGTGATTTTGGCCTTGCCCTGCGCATCGGTCAGGATGTCGGCCTTCCAGTAGGCGGTATCGGGGAAGTCTTCGCGGATGGTCAGGATGCCGTCGCCGCCGCCCCCGCCCATGCCCCCACCCATATCCAACAGGCGGCGGGTGTAGATGGCATTCGTCAGCCCGGTGCGCACGCCCAATGGCTGGATTTTGTAATAGGCCGGGACGATGTCCTCGGAGTTGGGGTCAGCCAGGGCCAGCGCGGCCAGGTCGACCACCGCCAGCGAAAATTCGCCCTGCACCGGCTGGCCCTGGTGGTCGGTGACAGTCAGGTCGAGGGTCAGCACGTCGCCGGGTTTGGCGCGTTCGGGCGCGGCCTTCAAATCGATGTTGAGCGTCAGGGCGGCGGGGTCGACCGGCAGGTCGAGGTAGCCCTGCCTGAAACTCGCGCCCGGCCCCAGCAGGGTGGCCGAGACGTAGATGTTGGGGGCTTCCTCCACCGTGATGGGCAGCCGCAGGCGGTAGCCCTCGGCCGGGACGGGGACGACCTGCGCCGTCTTGAAGGTCCCGCGCTCGGTGGTCAGGAGGGCCTGGGCCGGCTCATTGAACGGGTTGGGGATGAACACTTCGGCCGTCTCGCCGGGTTTGTAATCGCTCTTATCGGCGGTCAGGCGCAGTTGGTCGTAAGGCAGGTTGGGCCAGGCGGCATGTTGCGCGCCGCCCACCCATAACAGCAGTTGGGTTTTGGCGTTGCCACTGGTCATTTCCAGGGCGTAAGTTCCGGCTTCGGAGGGCGTAAACGAGACCTCGCCGCGCCCATCCGCGCCGGTGGTGAGGGATTTGCTCTCGACCGGGGTGAAAATTGGGGTGAAGTTGTACCAATACCCGACCTGCTCGCGTTCCCAGCGCACTTTCTTGAATTCAGCCTGGACCGGGCGCGAGACAGGATTCTGCTCCCAATCGACCGTCAGCAGGTTGAAATCCAGCGGCGACCCGGCTTGCCCAAACCAGACCTGCGGGCGCACGCCGATGTAGAACGCATCGGGGTGGACGGTGAGCGCGGCGCGGGTGCTGACCGGGAAGCCGCCGCTTTCGGTAGCGGTCACCTCCAGGGTCAGTTCGGAGGTGTCGCTGACGTTGATATCCTCGAGCGGGATGACGAAGCGGCCGTTGGCGTCGGTGCGGCCCTCGCCACTCTGGTAGGAGGAACCAAAAGGCTCATCCAGCGAGAGCCAGTCACTCGTGTAGATGCCCGTGCTGTAGGCTGGGATAGAGAAATAGTCCCGGCGGCTATAGAGATTCCACTTGAAGGGCAGGTCGGCGGCGGGAGCGCCAAAGAAGTATTCAGCGCGCACCAGGCCAGTCAGCGTTTCGCCGCTTTTGGCCGGGTTGGGCTGTAACTGCACCGACAGGTTGATTTCCGGTTTGCGATAATCGGCTACGGCGAAGTACACCGCGCCGCCCTCGGTCCACTGGTTTTCACCCAGGTCGATGGAGATGGTGTATCCGCCGGGAACGGCCTTTTCGGGCAGGGTGAATTGCCCGTTGAAAGTGCCGAATTCAGACAGTTCAGCCGCGCGCTCTTCAATAACGCCGTTCGGGTCGCTCAGGCGCAGGGTGAACTTTTGGATACCGGTTTCGCTGTAACGGCCATCGTACAGGCTGCGCAGGATGCCGCGAAACGAGACCACATCGCCGGGGCGGTAAACAGGACGGTCGGTGTACAGGTATCCCATTGGGCGCGGGCCGCCAGAGTCAAAACGCAGGTCAAAATCCCAGGGGCTGACGCCCAGGTTCCAGCCGGGCGAGCCAACCCCGAACTGCTCTTCGCCGGGTTTGCCAATGACGACCATCCGCACAGAGTTCCCGGATGGGATTTCGCCGCGCCACAGGCCGTCGGCGTCGGTTTCGCCATTGACAATCCGACCGCCTTGCTCGTTATACACGCGCACGGTGGCAAAACTGACCGGCTGGCGGGTGCGCAAATCGACGGCCCAGACCAGGGCTTCGGTGGCGCTGGCTTTGACCGTCACGTTGACGTCGCTGGAGACCAGCAGGCGGGTGTTACGGGAGCGGTAGGAAACGTCTGGCGAGTCGATTTGCACCAGGTACAACCCGGGCGCGAGCGGCCCTTTGCTCAGGGCAAATTCGACCGGCTGGTTCAGGTTGCGCGGCAGATTTGGGCGGAGGGTCCAGGTTTCGGTATCGGGCGGGACGAAGTTTTGGCGGAAGTTGTAATCGCTGTCGAGGCGCAGGAAGTCATCGAGCGTGAGCACGCCGCGCGAGATGAGAATCGTCTGCACATTGACCGCCCGCACGCTCAAGACCGGGTCGCCGGGGCGGGTGAACAATTCCTGTACCCACGAACCATACTCCAGCAAGGGCTGGGCGTCCGGCTCGCGGAAGGTAAAGCGGATGTCCTGTCCGAGTGTTTGCCCCCATTCATCCGACAGCGAGGCAGGCAGGGTCAGGGTGTAGGTCTGCCCGGCCTCGAAGCCGCCGTAGACGCTGATGGCGGTTCCATCGACCACTGCGCCAAAGGTTTCGTGGGGCGGGGAAAGGACGAGCAATTCAGACAGGTTGGTGTCTTTGGGAATCTTGGGCGGCGCGCCGAAATATAAAACCAGCCCTTCAGAGCGCGAGCGCAGCCCGCCCTCCGGGATGTTGGCGCCCTCGAAGCGGAAGGGGCGATAGGTGAAAAATTCGGATTGGATATCCTGGCCGAGCGGCGCGCCGCCGCGCGAACGGGAGGCCGACCCCACTGTCAGCGTGTAGGCCGTTTCGCGGGGCAGCAGCCCGCCTGAAGCG
>Ga0116204_1000968_pt1 | contig 16272 bp, 18 predicted proteins | sample LakKivwa52mmetaG_FD_94481 | JGI IMG/M metagenome (GOLD analysis project Ga0116204, IMG submission 94481) | Anoxic lake water microbial communities from Lake Kivu, Rwanda to study Microbial Dark Matter (Phase II) - Lake Kivu water 52m metaG | ecosystem: Environmental > Aquatic > Freshwater > Lake...
CGGATAGCCCAGTTTTTTGTAATACGGGAATTTGAGATACGACCACGGCTCAACATGTTCCGCAATGTGATCGAGGTAGTTCGCGCCTGTGAAGCGTTCCAATTCCTTGCCTTCGCGGCTGATGAGGCGGATGTCGCCATCGTATAGTTCAAGTCCGTTTTCAGGAGTGGTCAGACCGAAATAGCCAGTGGGGAAGACGGCGAACTTGTTGATGTCTTCCATGTTTTTGGCTGCCCAATCCTTCATGATCTGCAAGCCGACCTTCAAGGTGTCAATGGCAGTGTCCACACCATTCAGGATGTTGTCGCGTTCTTCAACGGTCATTGACTTGTTCACGCCGCCAGGGACTGCAAAAACTGGATGGATTTTTCTTCCGCCGAGAGTCTTGATGATCTCCTGACCGAACTTTCGCAACTGCACAGCCTTCACCGTCAATTCAGGGTTCGCACCGATCAATCCGACGACGTTGCGTATTTCAGGCGCGGCATCGAAACCGAGCAGTAGGTCAGGACCCGCCAATTCAAAGAAGTGCATGCCGTGGCTTTGCACGATCTGCCCCATGTGCATCAGTTCGCGTAACAGGCTGGCCGGGCGTGGCGGAATTTGTCCCGTCAACGCGTCACTGGCTTTTGCTGCCGCAAGGTGATGGCTCACTGGGCAGATACCGCAAATGCGCGGGGTGATCTGCGGCATTTCAAAGTACAGCCGCCCTTCGCAGAATTTTTCAAACCCGCGAAACTCGTTGACGTGCATGTAGGCATGGTCAACGGTGTTGTCATCTTTCATGTGAATGGTCACCTTGGCATGACCTTCAATGCGTGTTACAGGTTCAATCGTAATTTTTTGTGTTGTCATAATCTGTTCCTCAATTACTAATTACCAATCTCTAATGCCAATGCAACAACTCATCTTTTAACTCTGGCTTGCGCCCCTGTGCCAGTTCTGAAAGGACATAAAAGATCACATCGGGGTCGGGCGGACAGCCAGGCACGTTGTAATCGACTGGGACAACTTCATGAATGGCGCGTGTTTGAGTCATGGTCGCCAGTTCGGGGTCGTTGGGGATCTGACTGCCTGCTTCGTTGCTTTCAGCTTCCACGTAGGCGCGTCGCAAAGCCGCTTCTACGCCGCAGAAATTCCGCAAGGCAGGCACACCGCCAAAGACGGCGCAGTCGCCGAGCGCTACCAAAATTTTCGAGCGCTCGCGCATTTTATGTGCCACTTCTTCGTTCGCCGTATTGTTGATGCCGCCTTCGAGCACGCCCACATCCACGCCGCTGGCATCGGGTTCTTTCAAGTCTGTGATGGGTGTGGATCGTAAGTCCGCGAGTTCGACGATCTTCAAAATGCGTTCGTCCATATCGAGCAATGACATGTGGCAGCCTGCACAGCCGCACATCCAATCAGAAGCGATCTTCGGTTTCGTCATAATTTCCTCAATTCAGTGACACACTTGATTTGCGTTCACGGATGGCTTTCGTCCAATCCGCATCCAAGTTAACTTTCATTCGTTTGGCAAGCTCGGTTAGCACATCCAAATTGTCGCGCACATTTTCTGGCGCGGTTATGGCTTTCTCGGCTTTGCGGATGCGCCCATCAAGGTTGATGTAATGACCTTCCTGCTCCGCCCAAATGCTCACTGGCAGCACCACATCAGCTTGCTCAGTAAGTTTAGATTCATAACTCGCTTGTACCACCAAGTACGGCGACTTTGCAGCTTTCTCCACCAACTTCTTCGCCACATAATCATCACCGACGGCAATGTACGTGACCTTTTCGCCATTGGGATTGAATGGCTGCTCAAGCCCCATCAACGATGCGGATTGGCTATTGGATTCACCCTTTAGTGAAAGGATATTGCTGCGTTCGCCATCCACGGCTCCTACTTGGACTGCGAGCTGGTACAGCGCTTCGATCAGTTTTTCATCGCGTTGGGCAGTGATGCCCTTACCAAAAATGATCATCGGTGAGATGGCATGCGCCAGCATTTGCGCGGCTTTGCTCAAGTCTGCTTCGGAGATGCCGGTTTCAGCCACGGCTTTCTTGATGCGCGCATCGGCATCCTTGATGTTCAGTGCCTTGCGTTCCAGTTTTTCTTTTGCAATGACCGCTTGCAGCGCAAGGATCAGCAGATGGTCAGAACCAGCTTTCGGCTTGAGCGCGACGCGGGCAATTTCATCCAATGAGGTTTCATCTGGGTCGATGTTGATCAAGTTCACGCCAGCGTTCAAATTGCGTTTGAATAAAAATCCCGCAACCATGTGACTGCGATTGACGTTTGCGCCGACGCACAGCACTGTATCCGCAGTTTTCAGGGCATCGAGTTTGCCTTCAAAATCTTCGTGTGTTTCGGCGAATTTCGCCACTGCCGCAGTTGGCACGCCTTCTTCAATGCTGGTTACAAGTTTGCTGTGAAGTTTGATTTCGAACAGGTCTTTGAAAGCCGCCAAGGTTTCAGCAGATAATCGCGTGGATGCCAATGCTGCGACGCTTTCTTTTGCCATTTTCTCTTGCACGGCATTCAAAGCTTCGTCCCAAGAGACAGGTTCGAGCTTGCCATTTTTCTTCATCATCGGCGTCGTGAGGCGGATGCGCGTTTCATTTGTCGTGTCGTATCGCCCATGTTCGCACATCACGCCATGATTGACGGTTCCATCCCAATCACCTTCGATGCGTACGATGCGATTGTCGCGCACCATGACCTTGATCGAGCAGCCGACCGAGCAGCCCACACACACCGATTTGATTTCCTGTAAATTCATGTCGTGAGATTGATACGCGCTGGTACGGTCAATGAGTGCGCCAGTCGGGCAGACCTGCACACAGGAACCGCATTTGATACAGGAACTCTCACCGAGAGGGACATTGATATCAGCAACGATCATGCTTTTTGTGCCACGCTCTGCAACGGAAAGGGTGAAGTTGCCCGCCATTTCGGCGCAAGCCCGCACACAGCGGCGGCAGAGGATACAGCGATTGTTGTCCAACACAAAGTATGGATGCGATGTATCCACTGGGAAATCGCTCCAACCCGGCTGGATGGGCCAGTGGGTCATTTCTTCGTGATAGGCGGCGTTTTGTAGTTCGCAATCTCCGCCGCTAACCTGGCAGAACGGGCAGAAGTGATTGCGTTCGCTGAACAACATGGAAAGTACGAACTGACGCGATTTCTTGAGCGCTTCGGTTTCAGTCTCCACTACCATGCCATTGCTGACCGGGAGTGTGCAGGAAGCCATTGGTACGCGCACGCCCTGTACTTCTACAATACATAAGCGGCAGCCGCCGTATGGGGTCAGTTCCTTGTGCTCGCACAGACGCGGGATGTGGATGCCTGCCGTCTCTGCTGCGCGCAGAACCGTCGTTCCTTCGGGGACGTCAATCTGTTGTTTGTTGATCGTTATCTGAACCATGTAATCCTCGTTATTGAAGGTCGGATTCCGAAAGTTCTACTTTCGGATTTCCTCTGCTCCTGAAGCTCTGCTTCAGGAATCCATAATCGTCATCATCTCGCATACGCCAGATGGGCAACTTCCCAATTGGATGTGCGCTTCCACTTCGGTGCGGAAATGCCTGAGCATGTCGCGGATCGGGGCGATGGCTGTCTGCCCAAGCCCGCAGTTTGAGGCGCGTTCCATTTCCGTGATCAGGAGTTGAAGCGTGTCCAAGTCTTCCAATTTTCCTTGACCTTTGGAAATGCGATCCATGATTTCGTAGGATCGTTGTGTACCTACGCGGCAGGGCGTACATTTACCGCACGACTCAAAGCGGAAGAATTGCAACAGCACCTTTACCAAGTCTACGACGCAGGTGTTCTGATCGCAGATGAGCAATGCACCCGAGCCAAGCGAGACGCCCGCCTTGCGGAAGGACTCGAAGTCCATTGGAACGTCCCGTAACGAAGCGGGGATGATCGAGCCGCTACTGCCGCCAGTTTGAGCAAGTTTCAGTACGCTGCCGGGTTTCATGCCCTTGGCGTAAATGTTGATGACCTCGCGCAAGGTGATGCCCATCGGCACTTCGATCACACCGCTAAAATTGACGTTGCCCATGATGGTGTACACCTTCGTGCCAGGGCTGGATGGTGTGCCAAACGAGCGATACCATTCCGCGCCGTTGCGCAAAATGGCAGGGACGTTTGCCAGCGTCTCCACGTTGTTGACCGTGGTGGGTAGGTTCCACAAGCCGCGTGTGACGGGGTACGGCGGGCGCGGACGCGGCTCTCCGCGTTTGCCCTCGATGGACTCGATCAGTGCGGTCTCTTCGCCGCAGACATACGCGCCTGCGCCTGCGTGCAAATGAATGTGGAAGTTGAAGTTCGTATTGAAAATATTCTTGCCGAGGAAACCAAATTCCTCCGCCTGCTCGATTGCATGTTGCAGCCGGCGATAGGCATGGCCATATTCGCCGCGAATGTAGATGTAACCTTCATCCGAGCCGACGGCGTACCCCGCAATCGCCATCGCTTCAAGCACCATGTGTGGGTCACCTTCAAGGACGATGCGGTCTTTGAACGTGCCTGGTTCGCTTTCATCGGCGTTACAGATGACATATTTCTTCTCGCCTTTTGCCTTGCTCACAAATTTCCATTTGCGTCCGGTCGAAAAGCCTGCTCCGCCGCGCCCCTGCAAGCCAGATTTCTCAATCACATCAATGACCTGATCTGGAGTCATTGCGGTCAACGCTTTTCCCAGGGCTTCATACGCATTGTGCGCAATCGCATCTTCGATGTTCTCAGGGTCGATGCGCCCTGCACGTTCCAGCACAATGCGCTGCTCCGATGGGTTGTATCCTTTATGGGCGCGGAGAGAACCGATCTGTCCTGTCAATTGTTTGGATGGGGCAAGCAAATCCTCGGCAATGCGTCCCTTATACAGATGTTCTTCCACAAGATATCGCGCATCGCCCGATCTCACCGGTCCGTACACGGTGGCTTCGGGGTACACCACCACAAAAGGCAGGATGTTTGTCCGCTGAATGTCGTTGATCTCGGCGACGTCGACTTCGTCCTGCAATTGATAGGCTTCCAACGCTTCTTTCAGACTTTTGAGAAGTTCGCCCGCCCCAAGCCTGATACTCTCTGGATCGGTGGAGACCAACATCATGGCGCGTTTCGTTTTCATGGCTGGCTCCTATTCGTACTGACCTAATATTTCGGGCAGTTGCTCCACGGTGACACTGCCGTACATGTCATCGTCGATCAACACCACAGGACCTACACTGCACAAGCCAATACACGATGTTGTCACAAGTGTCCACTTGTTGTCAGGCGTAGTTTCGCCGTTTTGCAAATCGAGTGTTTCGCGCAGAGCATCCCAAATGGCTTTACCGCCCACGACATGACAAGGCGCATTCTCGCAGAACTTGATGACATGTCGTCCGCGTGGCTGGGTGGAGAGCATGTCGTAAAAACTCGCCAGCCCGTATAACTGTCCCTGCGAAACGAAGCTGCCATCATGGTTGATCTGTGCTTTCACTTCACGCATGGCTTCAGCAGGGATGTACCCCAGCACGTGATTGATCTCGCTGAGGATGGGGATAAACGCATCACGCGTACATCCATGCTTTTCAATGGCTTTCTGAACGACTTCCTTGATTTCACGTTCAACCGCTGGAGCGTACATTCAACCTCTTTTCCTTCTTGTCGTCATTGCGAGGGCGCTCTTGTTTTTCGCCCGAAGCAATCTCCATACTTGCTCATGCGATTGCTTCGCCGCCAAAGAACGGCGGCTCGCAATGACATGGTTATGAAGACACCAAAACTGCGTTGAAATTACAAACTTGCACGCAAATGCCGCAGCGGATGCATTTGTTGATATCGATCGTATGCGTCTGCCTGCGCTCACCGCTGATGGCTTCCACGGGGCAATTTCGCGCGCAGACCATACAACCTGTGCAGGTTGGCGCTTGAATATCAAAGCGAATTATGTTGCGACAGACTTTTGCTGGGCATTTTTTCTCATACACATGCGCTTCATACTCATGGCGGAAGTGTTCAAGCGTACTCAACACAGGGTTGGGTGCGCCTTGTCCAAGCCCGCATAAGCTGTTTTTGGCAACTTCATGGCACAGGTCTTCGAGTTTTTCGATGTCGCCATGTTCACTCTTGCCGTCGCAGATTTTTTGGAGCAGTTCCAAAATGCGGCGCGTCCCGATGCGGCAGGGAGTACATTTCCCGCAGGATTCCGCCTGCGTGAAATCCATGAAGAAGCGGGCGATATCCACCATGCAGGAGGTTTCGTCCATTACCACCAAGCCGCCCGATCCCATCATCGAGCCAGCCTCGGTCAGCGCTTCGTAATCGAGCGGCAGGTCGAGGTGTTTCTCAGTGAGACAACCGCCCATCGGACCGCCCGTCTGAACGGCTTTGTATTTGCGCCCGTCCTTGATTCCGCCTGCCACATCGAAAATGATCTCGCGCAGGGTGATGCCCATCGGCACTTCGATTAGCCCAGGTTTGGCGACATTGCCGCCAACCGCGAAGGTCTTGGTACCTTTCGAGCGTTCCGTGCCCATGCTGGCGTACCAGTCCGCGCCTTTGAGAATGATCTGCGGCACGTTGGCGTATGTTTCCACATTGTTGTTGTTGGTTGGCTTGCCCCAAACACCCTTCACCGAAGGGAATGGGGGACGGGGACGCGGCTCTCCGCGCTTGCCCATGATCGATGCCATGAGGGCTGTTTCTTCGCCGCAAACGAACGCTCCCGCGCCGACGCGTACTTCAAGGTCAAAATTGAAGTCGGTGCCGAGGATGTTGTTTCCCAAAAAGCCGAACTCTCGCGCTTGCATAATGGCGAGGTTGAGCGTCTCCACCGCCAGCGGATATTCTGCGCGGCAGTAAATGTAGCCGTAACTTGCGCCAATCGCATATGCACCGATGATCATGCCTTCGATCACCGAATGCGGATCGCCTTCGAGCACGCGGCGATTCATGAAAGCGCCAGGGTCGCCTTCATCGGCGTTACAGACCATATATTTGGGACTATCCTGTACCTGACGGGTGAGACCCCATTTGCGTCCCGCAGGGAAGCCCGCGCCGCCGCGTCCGCGCAGACCAGACTTGGTCACTTCTTCAATGACCTGCTCTGGCGTCATCTCACCGATGACCTTGCCCAACGCCTGATAACCATCCACCGCGAGATAATCTTCGATGTTCATCGGGTTGATCTCGCCGCAGTTTCGCAGCACCACCCGCACTTCCTTCGGGCGCAGCGGACCAAGCTCTTCATCCACCACGACCTTGGCAACTTCGCGGAATTTCTCCACGATGCGACCCTTGAGAAAATGCTCTTCCACCAAAAACGGTACATCGTCCGCGGTCATGCCGACGTAATGCACGCCTTCAGGATAGACCATCATTTCAGGTCCATCCGCACAACCGCCAATACGTGAGGTTTCCAAAACTTGAATTTCGTCGATCAACCCCTGCGCCACCAACTCATCCTGCATGGCATCCACGACGTCATGCGCGCCTTTGGCTAGGCACTCGGGGTCAACACACACTAAAACATGAGAACGATAAAACGGCATTTTTACTCCAACGATTTACAACGGCAGAACGTAAACCTTTACGGGTGTTCCATTTTGCACATGCTGCTTCATGATCTGCGCGGCAACTTCCGCGTTGACCTTGCCGTACACAACTTTTGCCTGGTCGCCGACAATCACCTGCACAATCGGCTCCTGCTCACACATCCCCATGCAACCCGTCTGGGTTACCGATATGCCGCTCAGGTGTTCGGTCTCGATAAAACTCAAAATGCTTTTCATGGTGTCACGTGCGCCCGCGGCGATCCCGCAGGTGCCCATTGCCACGATCACCTGCACGTTTCCAGGGGTGGCTTTCAATTGTTTCTTCGCAAGCGCTTCTTCACGCACACGTTTTAATTCTTCCAACGATTTCACTGCTGGCATGGGGTGCTCCTCTCAATACTCAAGTTGCGGCATGAGCGCTTCAATTCCTTCTTCGATCATGCCGCGTAAAATTTTCAACACATCAGGCTCGGTCAATGACATATCACCAAGCACCGATTTGATTTCTTTATCGTCCAATTCAAACTCTTTGACTGCGCCGTCTTTTTGCGTCACTTGATATCGAAACACCCAATGAATATGCGGATACGAAACCAGCAGAGTCAGCATCGTCATTCCGACATCGCCCAGCGGCATTCGGTCAATGTGACTGTGAAGGAACGACGCCTCGATGCGCGTTCCTTTGCCTGATTCTGTTTCGAGGGTTAACCCTCCGCCCGCACTTTCTGCCGCCAACTTCAAGAGCGGAATGCCCAGCCCAACCTTGCGTGTGGTACGCGTGGTATAGAATGGATCGAGCACGCGTTTGGCAGTTTCTGCATCCATGCCTCTGCCATCATCACGGACTGAAACCTTGAGCAGGTCACTGCGCAGGTCTTCCAAAACATCCATGTGAATGTTTCGGCTGCCTGCCGCGACACTGTTCTCGGCAATGTCCATCAGATGCAGGGCGATCTCACGCATGGTTATGCCTGTACCTTTTTCAACACCTGCGGGAATTTATTCGGGCGCAGTTTGCCTTGCACTTCTTCATCCACCACCACCACAGGCGCCTGGCTGCACGCGCCCACGCATCGGCATTCTTCGAGCGTGATCTGCCCATCAGCGGTGGTTTCACCCAATTCAATGTTGAGCATTTGCTTGGCTTTTTCGATCAATTGCGGAACCCCCGCCACATAGCACGCAGTTCCCAAACAAAATTTGATAGTGTGCTTCCCATGCGGTTTGGTCTTGAAGAACGAGTAGAAAGTCACCACGCCATGCACCTGCCCAAGCGGAACTTTCAAGTTCTGCGCAATGTATGCTTGCATGCAAGGGGAGACGTGCCCGATCTTTCCCTGCACTTCGTTTAACACAAGCATCACAGCGCCAGGACGGTGCTTGTTTTCCATGATCGCAGTGTCGATCAAAGCTTTCAGGTCAACGGTGTTAAGTGGGTCATTTGCGGGGATTTCTCTAAGAAGTTTGGTCATAATGTTCCTTCTAAAGTATTGTGATAAATTTCACAAGAAAAGTGTAATCGGGCAATTTATTTCAGTCAATGACCAATGTCACATGTGGGTGGTGTAGGTTGTCAGGCAAATTACTTCCCATCAAGACACAAACTTCTTCCGTTTTCGCCCAAAAATGCCATACGGATTTCCGAAAGCGTCGGCGCGGCGAGTTTGAACAGAGTGGTGCCTAAAAACTCACTCAATCGATGCACGTCACCGCTTTGAATGAGAGGCAGCCCTTCTGATGATGGGAATTTTCGGTGTAGTTCGTTTGGTGTGATATGGCGCGAAATTTCGAGCACGGGGAAGTGCCACCACTTTGCAAGGAAGCCAAGTGTGGGGAACAAGCCAAATGATGTGCGATCAACGTGCGCTGGGATGACCAGCCCGCCAAGTTCTCCCACACGTTGGATGATCTCTTCGATGGAAAATGTTGTGGAGGTGAGTAGCAATTGCGTTTCATTGCGGATGTATTCGCCTCTTTCATCGACGACGAATTGTTCACCAAGATGGTCGGCTGGATTTTCCGCCTGAGGCAGGGAAATGCTGACGTCGTGCTGCCAGGCTTCAAGGTCCAATAAAGAGGCGAAGAGACAAAGCAGATGAACATCCTCCCGCGATTGCACTTCCATGCCAGGCAGGACAGTCAGCTCTGTTCCTTCCGCCGCTTTTTGCACAGCTCGCACATTGGCGCTGGCGTTGTGATCGGTGATGGCGATGATATCGATGCGGCGTTCAAGCGCTTCCTGAACGATAAGCGGGGGAATCATTTCGACCTCGGCGCACGGTGAGAGGACAGTGTGAACGTGCAGGTCGGCGCGGAAGGTTTTCATGTCAGCGCAGATTCAGTTCCCATAGCTTGCCGCAAATTTCATAACTGAATGTTGGCGTGGAGAGCAGGATGACATTTTGCTCGTTGGCTTTGGCGATGACGTTTGGTTCGGGCTGGGCGTTTTCGGTGATGATGACGGCGGCAACATCAAGCATGCTGGCGACGGCGATGATATTCATGTGTGATTGCAGTGTGACCCAAATATTGTTGCTCTTTGCGCCCGCCATGACGCATGAGAGCAGGTCGGAGGTGTACCCGCCTTTGGGGGTGATGCTGGCGAAATCGCGCGGCTCGGTGAGGACGGTGAGCTCAAGTTCGTTGATGATGGTTTGCAGGTTCATGGTTCTCCCTTTTTGCTGTTGAGGCTTTCAGAAGGTACGGTGATGCGCATGATGAGTTTGGTGCCTTTGCCAAGCGTTGAGTCGAGTTCCATCTTGTCCACACAGCGTTGGATGTTGACCAAACCCATGCCTGCGCCAAAGCCCATTTCGCGCACTTTGTCTGTGGCGGTGGAGTAGCCAGGCTGTAAAACTTTTTGGATGTCGTCGATGCCTGGTCCATCATCGGTGGTGGAGAGTGTGATTTTGTGCGGCTCGACTTCGAGTTTGAGAATGCCCCCGCTATCTGTATGGATGATGAGATTCATTTCTGCTTCGTAGGCGGCAATCCCGCAGCGGCGTGCCAGTTGCGGGTCGGCACCGAGGCGCAGAAGGGCGCGTTTGATGTGGCTGGAAGCATTACCGCCGTGTGTGAAATCTCCTGCTTTGATGTTGTAGCGCAAGACAAGCGTGGTGCGGTCGGAGATGATGTCTTCAAAAAGATGGCTGACGCGATAGCGACGGACTTCCTCTTCTTTATAGTCGCGTTGAACGGCGAGCAGGATGCCGCGGGTGATATCCCCTTTGGTGATAATGCCTGCAAGATTTCCATTTTCATCTACTACGGGCAGCCGCCCAAGTGCTTTTTCGGTGAAGGTTTTCAACGCCTCCACAATACTTTCAAATGTTTTAACCGTGACAAGTTCCGCGCTCATGTAACTACGCACAGGCGCGGTGAGTTCGTTGCTTTGCAGGGCGCGGACAATATCTTCGATGCTAACAATGCCAACCAGTTTATCCGCCTCCACTACAGGGACGCCTGAAATGCGGTTCGCCCGCAGCAATTCCAACACGCTAGACATCGGCACATCGGGCGTGGTAGTGATGACATGCGATGCCATCACTTCATGGATCTTTAGGTCATAGGAAAGTTCTTCGACGCGGTTGATCTCATGCGCGTCTCGGTCGGTCAGCGGACGATGCCGCCCGAACTTCTCCTGAGAGGTGGGGGGTCTAGTGGGAGTCATTGCTTTCGTAACTTGTCAGACCTGCTTCGTGCAGTTTGCCGCTCAATTCAAACATCCCAAATGGGCTGGAGATGAGCGGAATATTTTCCTGAATGGCGATTTCGATGGTCTCTGCCTGCGGCTTTTTCCCGCGGATGAAAACGATCGCGCGGAAATCTGCCACTTGCGCGGTTCGGACGACCTGTGGGTTGGTCAGCCCAGTCAGCAGCACCGCCCGCGGACGGCTGTACGCCAGCACATCGCTCATTAAGTCTGCGCAGCAACCGCCGTGAATGTTCACGTCCGTATCCAACTCAGGCGTGAGCACTTCTCCCTCGGCAATACTGATAATGTCCTTCAAATTCATGTGCATGTAAATTATCCTTTCGGCGAGCTATTATTAAAGCCATGCAACTAAATTATTCCCTATCCAGTCTATTTGGGTAAGTTTCATTCTTCATGCTTGGGAGGTGACTATTTACCTTAGTTGTGACAATTCTCACAAATATTCAGGTAAAAAAAGAGCGGCTGTAAACCGCTCGTGAAATCTACAACCCAACCCTTTCTCCATTTGAATATACGTTAAACCTGTGCTTTCTCGCATAACCGATCAACGTAATGCCATACCGCTGCGCCATCTCGATCGAAAGTGACGATGGCGAAGTGCGCGAGATCAAAATGGGGGCGTTGAGTTGCGCCGCTTTTTGCAGCATCTCCGAGCTGATACGCCCAGTAGTGATCAGAATGCGGTTTTCAGGAAACACGTTTTGCATCAAACACATGCCCGCGATTTTATCCAGCGTGTTATGCCTGCCAATGTCATCCGCCGCCAGCAAAACTTTTTCACCGTCTGATAAAGCGGATGTATGCACCCCGCCCGTATCGCGATATAACTCCTGTGACTCGAATAACTTGTCCACCATCTCCATGATCGCCTCAGGCTGGACCTGGAACCTGTTCTCTGCAAGTGAGACATTTGGCTTCGCGAGCAGGTCAACAGCCGTCACACCGCCCGTACAGCCAGACGTTCTGCGCCAATTGGTCGGTTGCTCTGTAGTGAATTCCAGCCACACATCCACATTGTCACCATGCTCGCACACACGGACATCCGCCACATCGTTCATGCTTGTGATAATGCCTTCGTTGAATAAAAATCCCACCGCCAGTTCTTCGAGGTGAATGGGCGTACACATGAACGAGATCCACACCTGCCCGTTCACGGTTAAAGAAACGGGAGTTTCAACAATAGTTTCCGCGTTGAAATGCTCCCATTTCTTGAATTCGTATCTATCGTACTCAATCGCTTTTCTTGGTGGAATCATACGTACTCCAAAGACCTATAAGGTGTTGAATTTCACTCTTCATACGCGCGGCAGTTTTATCTGAATTACGGTGAACCTTGCAAAACACATCAGGGTCGGCGAGAAATGCGCCGAGGCAGGCATCCGTACAGAGTAGGATGCGCTTTCCGCGATGTTCGGCAGAAGGAAAATACTGCGGGTCCGTATCGCGGAAGATGCGTCCGCAAAGGGTGGCGAATGCCTTTGGCTTTACTTTACTCATGTATCACTTTGGCAATAAACACTTCATACGGAGCGATCTTGAATGGCGAGGTCAATTCCCCGCCGCGCCGTTCCGCGCTGGAGAATAACAGGTGTAGATTTCGTTTTTTGATCTCTTTGCTTCGGGTGAAGTCCATCTCAAGCGGATGTTCTGAGAAATTCAAAATGACCAAAACTGTCTGCTCTGCGGCTTGGCGTACGAAAGCGAGATATTCTTTCGCTGTAGTTTGTAATGGAATAAATTCACCCGTTTGCAAAGCCACCGATGACCTGCGGACGTGTAGCAAGTGTTTGTAATAGTTCAGCAGGGAACTTGGGTTTTTCTCCAGATCGAGAACATTGATGCCGTTCTTGTAATTCGGGTTGACGGGCAGCCACGGAGTTGCCAGCGGCGGGGAAAAACCGCCGTTGGGGTTATTCGACCATTGCATCGGTGTGCGGTTCTTGTCACGCGTCATTTCGGCGGTGCGGAGCATGGCTTCTTCGGGGTGTACGCCCATCTCAGTGACGATGGCATGGTAATACCATGAGCCCATCGTATCCTTGACTTGTGAAATGTCAGTCAGCATGTAGTCAGTCATGCCGATCTCTTCGCCGTTGTAGAGGAAGGGTGTGCCTTTCAGCGTCAACACAAGTGCTGCGTGCAGGCGTGCAAGCTCAGTGTCGTGGAGCTTATTTCCGTAGCGCGTGTAAAGGCGGGAACTGTCGTGGTTGCCGAGTGTGTTGCAGCCCCAGCCGCGTTCCTTTTTTAATGCGTCCAATTGGGCAAGGCGTTCCTTTTGGTTCTTGCGGACATGGTCAGGTGTGAGGCGGTCAGCCCGCATGAGCGGGAAGTTGAAAACAAGGTGTAGCTCATCCGCGCCATTGCCCATGAAGGAGATATTGTCATCCTCACCGATGAGTACGCGGTCGCCGTCATATTCATCGAGAATGGCGCGCAGTTCTTTCATCAGGTCATGCACAGCGGGCTGCCCCCACTGATTTTTGAACATGTCGTACCAGTATTTATCCTTGAGTTTGATCTCTTTGGGCGTTTTGGCAAGTTCGGAGAAGCGGCGCAACTCTGCCAGATTCATTGGGACGTTATGAGGTGTGAGTTTGGGGTCTTCGTAAATGGTGCCAATGGCATCGAGGCGGAAACCGTCCACGCCGAGGTCGAGCCAGAAACGGGCAGCGTCCCACATGGCTTGCTTTACTTCGGGGTTATGCCAGTTGAGGTCTGGCTGCTGCTTCATAAAGTAATGATAGTAATACTGATTTCGTTCAGGGACGTACGTCCACGCGTCGCCATCGAAGCAGGATTGCCAGTTGTTCGGAGGTGTGTCTGCCCACACGTACCAATCTGCTTTGGGGTTATCATGGCTGGATTTTGACTCTTTGAACCAGGCATGTTCATCCGACGTATGATTCAGCACCAGGTCCAGAATGACGCGCATATTCCGCTTGTGTGCTTCAAACAGGAAGTGGTTGAAATCCTGCATCGTGCCGTATTCGGCTGCGACATTACAATAGTCAGAGATATCGTAGCCGCAATCCCAATTTGGGGAGGGGGAAGTGCGGCGAGAGCCAGAGCGCATCCACACCGAGACTGGAGAGATAGTCCAGTTTTTCGGTGATGCCTTTGAAGTCGCCGATGCCGTCGCCGTTGCCGTCTGCAAAGGAGCTGGGATAGATTTGATAAAAGACAGCCGTTTGCCACCATTTGAAGTTTGACATGTGTTCCTCCCAACGTCAGGAAACGTTGGACTCCAGTCTGCCAACGATCTTCACGCAATCATGCTTGAATACTTCTTCGCCATGCGGCGCTTCGGGAAGTTCGCTGGTGAGGTCTTGCCCGGGAAAGTGCAGCCACTCGTGCATATCCAGCCGCCACTTGGGACAGTCGGTTACATCGTACACGATCCCATTATGGGCGATGTACTTTCGCGTGCCCCGCTCTCCGGTGTTGCGTTTGAGTTCGGCGTGTGTAATGGTTCTCTCGGGCATCATGTCATTTTTACCGTGATGCCATCAGGAAGGTAGTATCTGATGTATTCAAGCAGGGAGTAGGCAATGAGCGAAGCGCCGATCAGTTCGATGGATTCTTCGATGCTTGCAACGACTGCATAAGTGAAATTCTTTTGCCCGAGATTGGCGGCAACATATCCGCTGAGCATTTCTCCGCCGATGACACCACCAATGTAAACTGCCAGCGAGAAGAAAAATAATACTTTGAATTTTTTATCAAGATGTAAAAAGAACGTAAGGAAAGTCAGGCCAAATAAAGCTACTACGATCATACCTGGAATGATCCATGCGAAATGGAAAATGCCGCCAGTATCCAAGATGGCGCGCGTGGGTTTGATCAGACGTTCGTGCAAGACGGCGGCCTCGTCAAACGAAAGGAAAAGGAAGATCAAGCCAAGCCCTAGCCAGTGAAGGCGGAATTTATCGCCGTTTGTATTTTTCCACATACTGATCAGAATAAGCAGAAGTGCGGGGAGGAACAATAACAAAGCATTGACGTGTGTAGAAATATTGCCTTCAGCATCGAGATAGAAAGCTTGCATGAGCAAATCGAGCCAAAATTCATGCCACGCGCCACGGATGTCGGCAACTCCGAAAAATCTGATCCGTTGCCCGTAGATGCTTAGAGCAATCAAAATGCCTATAATTCCCAACAGCCCGATGAGAATTCTTTTTGGATAAATATGTATTGTGGTGTTTTGATTTGTCATGAAAACCTCAAAGAGAATTATATCTTCGAAACTGCAGCCCGATTATGGGGCAACTACCGTGTGTACATCGCTGTCAAACCGTTCCATTTCAACCAGCAACCGAACGGTTTTCATGTGCTCCACTTTACCTCACCAATAATGTTTCATCAATTCAGTTGCCCAGACAGGCTGGGTTACTTCTTCGCGCGGTAGAAATTCCAGCATGACAGGTTTGATGTCTAGGATCGGCGTGCCGTCGATTGCATCCAACCCCTGCACGTGGATGTGACGCCCCTCCCGCTTCAAGATCTTGACGATGGTTGCTCCCAGCCGATTGGGTCTGTTCTTACCCCGCTGGCTGAGTATCCCTACCTTTGGCCACTCCATATTGTTGCGCGGGTGCCGTGAACCCGTTTCCACCTTGGTATCTTCAACGAGATGGAAATAATAGATAATCTCTGCATGTGAGAAGCTTTCGAGCTCGAACAGCGCTTCCTCAGGCAGGGACGGATCCAGTTCAATGATCGAGACGACATCCCCCCAGTTATCATCCTCGATCTCGCGACGGCCATTTTTTACACTGGCGATCGCGGATACTGAATATATCGTCATTCCCAAAACTTCCATGAACTCTTTTTGGCTTCCTTTTGGGTTGCCACTTCATCCTTTGGGAAGGTTTGTTCGGCTTTGGCAACGTACTCTTTTAGGAAATACTTATGAGTCCTCTGCAAGAAGCCGTTCATTAATAGCCAAAACTTGGGCTGAAAACCAGCCGGGAGCGTAGCCAGCGCGCCGAAAAAACGAAAAAAGAAACCACGGCGGCGGGTGCTGCGTC
>Ga0116204_1000969_pt1 | contig 16258 bp, 21 predicted proteins | sample LakKivwa52mmetaG_FD_94481 | JGI IMG/M metagenome (GOLD analysis project Ga0116204, IMG submission 94481) | Anoxic lake water microbial communities from Lake Kivu, Rwanda to study Microbial Dark Matter (Phase II) - Lake Kivu water 52m metaG | ecosystem: Environmental > Aquatic > Freshwater > Lake...
GAGGCGAAGGAATGATAATCCATTTGGTAGATAGATTAGGTCAACACTATCTATGCAACCAAGCCGTTAAACCAGCACTCCAAAAGTCTACCATTCGACACAGAGATGTAACGTGCAAGAACTGTTTAAAGATAATTCGTTCATGGGAGCCACCGGAACCTGATATAATGGGAGACTTTGGAAACAGACAAGTATCCACAGGGGAGGCTAAACCATGAGTGAAACTACTTGTCCTGTTTGTGACTTCAAAGGAACTATTGAAAAGAAAATATTAGGCTTCAAATGGACTATCGAATGTCCTAACTGTAACGGTAAAGGCTTAATCATAACTTTTCGAAAGAAGGTGAAGGAATGAGTACCCTGTTTGAGATGAATTTTCCTAGACATTGGTATATCTGCAACTGCTACTGTGACAAATGTAAAACAAATCATTCCTGCGTAAGACCAGAATACTTCGTTGATGCAGACTTCGATACAACATCAGATACTATTTACTGTTGTATGAAAAGATGTGAGACTAAACTATGAACCAGGATGAGAAGCAGAAATACAACGCTGGATACCGAGCAGGCTACCGCGCAGCAACGATACAACATCTAGGAGGCAGATGCATGTATTTCTATTCAGATAGTATGCGGTGTGAAGAGACCAGTGTAAAGCAGCTAGAGATACACCACTTAAACGGTGAGGGCTTACACAAGAAACCCTGTAAAGATCATAATACTGGTCGAGGACCAGAAGACTGGACTGACTTGGCTAATCTAAGAGTCTATTGTAAAGAACACCACCAGCTGATCGATGATGAAGAAAAGATCACTGGATAGTAATATATACTTCAAGAGGTATAGAGTAGGTGCTGACCTATATGGCAGAAAACAAAGCGATTAAACCATCTGGAGAGGAACCCTTCGCTGTGATGGAGCGCGCTGATGAAGATCAGATTGTCGCGTCCATTAGAGGTGCTTATCTCGAAGGAATGGTCTATAAGTTCTCAATGGCAGGCCGGCAGGTTGTCGGTGTGTCTTGGAGTGGTATCAAGGAAATAGCCTACCAGTTGGCTCGTGAGACTGGCAGAGCAATCGATGTAAAGATCCTTGAAGTTCATGAGGATGCAGAGACAATTACCTATACGGTAGAAGCGTCACACAAAGGCATTGGCACTCGAGTCGGTGTTGCTACTCAAGCAAAGATGTTTGGCAATAAGATGCCAGACCAATTCGCTAGGGTTAAAGCATTAAGCAAAGCCCAGAGGAATGCGATACGCGCTGTCTTGCCTGAGCTATCGATAAAGCAGTTTATCGAAGAGAGTACAAGTAAGGGAAAGACATATGCGCCGCCTGCTAACAGCGTTGATGCTGAGTATAATATCAGGGATAATACTCCGGTATCGCAGCCACCAGAACCAACAACTAATGACAAGCCCAAAGATAAGCAGGGCCGATGGCAAGATGAGAAAGGCTACTGGAATGGGGATGATGCCGGATTCAGTGACGTTCCTGGTCTTCCAGAGCTACCAGCGTACTATAGTGTACCACTGCAAGAAGTAGGACTTGACTCAAAGTCATTTACTACAAAGATATACAAAGGTACGCCAGTGGTTGCAATAGCTGGAAATGGTTATCTTGCACCGGAGGACTGGAAGAAAGCTAACCCCGTCTTTAAGAAGCTTGGGCTAGCATACTGCAAGGCTGGTAAGAGTAACCACTGGTTTGTACTCCCAGGCTCAGGTAGAGACTAGATGTTGCAGTGCTAGTTACTAGAAGACATGATAAATTATTTATATTACACAGCTTAAGTAAGTAGTTTGGAGTCTTATCTATGCAGAAAAACGATGGCACAAAGATGGAGCTGACCATGTCAAATGTCTGAACCGGCGCGAACTCTACCCTCAGCAATTCAGCAGCCGGTAGAGAACTTCACGCCGAATTTACTAGACACATATATGCATGATCTTCGGAAGAATATCAAAGAGGATGAAATAACTAAACAGGTTATCTTCTTAACCTGCGTGTCAGCAACATGTGATAACCCTACTAACCTATTCTTACGTGGACCAAGTAGCACTGGTAAAACCTATACGACTACACAGACAGTTAAATACTTTCCGCCCGACAAGGTTATGCTTCTAGGCGGCTTATCCCCAACGGCTCTAACTCATGATTACGGCGTTCTAGTAGATGAGGATGGTATAGAGTTTAGTGCTACTGACCGTCCAGCAAAGGAGCAGTTTAAAGACGATGAAGGAAGAATAGATCATCTAGCATTTAAAGAGGCAATGGCTGCGTGGGATGAGCGTCTTAAGAATGCCCATTACAGAGTTGACCTGAGCCGCAGAATACTTGTATTTCTAGAAGCGCCGCATTATGAAACCTTTATGAGACTGAGACCTATCTTAAGCCATGATGCAGCTGAGATTAGCTTCAAGTTCGTAGACCGTCCAGGCGGCGGAGCTATGCGCACAATGCATGTTAAGCTCTGTGGTTGGCCTGCAACGATCTTCTGCACAACTGATACTAAATATATTGAAGAACTGGCAACTCGTAGTATAACCCATACACCAGATATGAGCATCGACAAGTATAATAAGGCTGTCCAGCTAATAGGTGAGAAGGCAACGTTCCCATGGGTCTATAAGAAGCCTGACCGAGCAACCATTGCTCTTAGAGACCAGATGTCTACAATATTTGCAAACACAATGAGTAAGTGTAAGAGTGTAGCAATTCTATATGGCAGGGACCTGAGTAAGCTATACAATGCAAAGCTACCTAGAGACATGAGAGACTATGGCAGACTCCAACATCTAATAGAGGCAAGCACTGTTCTAAACGGCGCTCAAAGACCAATAATACGGGTAGGCTTGGCACCGGCATATCTAGCTATATTCCAGGACCTAAGCGCAGCCGTCTCGATATTCGCAGCAGTAGAAGAAGCCACCAGAAGTGGAGTATCAGGGCACGTAGTATCTATCTTCAATGATGTAATTTCTCGAAGATGGGCGGGTGGGGGTAGAACAGCGATGGGTATCCAGGACTTGATGAATGATTATATAACAATGGGTCTTGGAGAACCCGACCGCAAGACGTGGTATAGCTGGATTAACACCTTGTCTGATATTGGGTGGATAGACCTGATAACAGATCCTGGAGATAAGCGGAAGAAACAGGTTATTGTGACAAAGCATTTGTCAGAAAATAGTCTTATTCTGTCTCTTGACAAATTTAAAGCCGTATTTGGACCCGAAATGCTAAAAGAGAGGATTCGGGAGCTTGCTGAGATAGTCTCCCAGTCAGAAGTCCCCTTAGAGCGCGAGGTATTCATCGCGCCGAGTGTTACTAGGGATGTGGTGCCATTAACTCTTAGAGGAAAACTTTTGCCTGAAGCAGATTATCTAATAGATACTATTCTTGGGAGACTATTTTTTGCTGACCTAAATCCGGCTCTTTTAAAGAAAGAAGTTCAAATACAGACCGGAATTAGTCAAGAGACTAATCGAGACAATTTTACGCCAAGAGGATCGTACGGTGTTAAGGCTAAGGAGCAGATGATAAACCTAGCCAAGACCCTATTTGACCTACAAGTACATCGAGACGGTACAGACCAGGGACGTCTTGAACTATACAATACGTTAAAGGAACGAAACCCATTTCTCTGGTCAATAGAATACCCTGAGTATGTCAAGATACTTGAGCAGTGTATAGCAGCTGGAACAGTTAGAACTGGCTCGAGGCAGGGAACAGTAAGCGTAGCTATAGATGGCATTGTTCCAGAGAAGGAGAGAGGCAAAGTATGACGATGTTAAGTGATAAGACAATCCGATATCTATGTAAAGAAGTCGGACTTGTACAGAATATGATCGACCCAGAGAGGCAGATACAGCCTTGCGGCGTTGACCTGACGTTGGACTATGTTGAGGAACCGCAGAGACCAACAGTATTTCCAACGGTAATAGACTTTACGAATGAGAAGCGCAAGATAGCGCCGATGAAAAGATGCAATGTTTTCACAGAAGACATCTATGAGATAGATGACGGCTCAGGCATTAAGATGACGCTATCAACACCTATTCAAGACTATTGGTATGAGCTACAACAAGGACAATACGTCTTCCATACAAGAGAGAAAATTAATTGCCCACAGGGTATAAGTGGCTTTATGTTACTGCGTAGTACATTATGCAGAGGTGGAAATACCTGCACATCAGCGCTTATAGACCCTGGCTACTTTGGGCACCTAACCCTTACAGTAAACGTTGGAATGGCGCCACTTACAATAAAGCGCGGCGGACGGTTTGCACAGGTTATCTTCTTTAGACTAGATAGCGACGCCGGCTCTACCTATAATGGAGTCTACAAGGAGAATAAGCCGAGTGGCTAAGATAAGTACAACACATAGCCGATACTTGCGCGGATGGTATTACTGCGCGAAATGTAAATGGATAAGACCAGAAGAATGCCATGATGGACCGAAAGGTAGGTTATTACATAGCTGTGGAATGTCAGTACGCACTAGACCAAGGCAGACGCGCGCGGTGGAATATATTAAATATGACTATATGGGAAACCCTACTAAGACGAGTATAAGAGAGGGAAGGAGGATACCATACGATGCCGTCGTGGGATCAAAATAAGCAGCTATTCAAGACAGCCAACCTAAGCAAAGCAGAGCGCATCCAGTTTGCTAGAGACAATGGACTTAATGTACTTGAGTACACAGCGATAGAGAGTGTATATGATGCTGAAGACCTATTAGTTAAATATGGTGAAGTATCTATACGTTGTGAACCTGGAGTAGTTGGCACACTTCCAGAGTATAGAAGCCTTGAATGGGAAATCTGGGACCGATTTATTGACAAGAAGCCTGATGAGTGGACAATGCCACCTCACTTTCCTTGTGTACCAAAGATATATTACATTGGTATTCTTGAGCAACTATTCCGTAGAGGATGGCACCCATTAGTATCCGATGGATTAAGCTTTAATGATAATATAATGAGTGGGACATTGACAGTAAATAGCCAGCGAAGATTAGTTGAATTAACAATTGGTCCAGGGTGCTCAGTAAGAAACATTACGCATGGAATGACACCAGATATGATATTTAGTGTTGACGACGTATCTGGACGCTTTATCTCAAACTTTAAAGATATTATCAAAAAGTTCAAACATGAGAGCATATATGTTGAGTGGGGTTACGAGTCTAAACCAGTTGGCTGGAAGAAAGAACGCTTCGTCGTCTGGGAACTACATCTCTTAAAGGAGTAATAACAATGCCACAATACTCAAAACCAATAGTAGATGGATACTATATCGATGATAAAGGTAAACGCTCACTTATAAGATTCCGCTGGAAAAGAGAAGGCCATTGTACTGGGTGTGGGCACTGCTGTAATATAAAGGCTTATCCTGGAAGACCGTTTGTAATAAACAATGAAGTAAGCTTTGGAGCCGATGGTTACTGCGTCTTAATGGATAAGAAAACAATGCTATGCACAATTTATCCAAAGGCTGGAGAAAAAGACAAGCGTCCAGCAATGTGTAGAGAGTTTCCATATGGACCAAGAGACCTTGCAATATTCCCAGAGTGCAGCTACAGATTTGTCAAGGAGTACATCGAGTAATGGAGTTTCAATCAGCCTTAGGTGGTACATTTAGAATGTGTGAAAAGTATGAAACCTGCTACTCATACAGCGGAAGACTAGCAGTATGTAATGAGGCTGAGGGAAAGATGCCTGACGGATCAACATGCAAGATTCTAGAAAACTTCGACGTATGGATGGAGAAGTATTACAGAGAAGCAGCAGCTTACATGAAGCAGAAGGCTAAAGACCTTGAGGAGATGCGCCGTCTACCTAGAAGGAAGTGGAATAAGTGAAAGAATCAGAAGATCATGTGTTAACTAGACGATTAGTTATAGCCGTGTGGTACACATTCTGGATCACATTGGCAGGCTTTATATTGTGGATAATACTCATATTTAAAACTGTAGGTGCTTCTACTTGACTTCAGTGGGTATCTTTGGTTGTCTTGCAGGTCACTGGGTAGTGTCTGCAAAGAATGTTGGGCTAGACGTAGTGTGGGCTTTTGAGAATGGTAGCGATGCTAGACTCTCAAAGATGGCTTCATTTATGCGGTTTAACCACCGTGAAATACCATTTAGTGATAACTTCAAATGGTTTATGGAGAAGCAAAGAAAGCAGGCAGATATAATAATGGGTTCACCACCCTGTATCGGTATATCAACCGGCAATCCTAATAGTAAGACGGACCACGCCGCAAACCAGGGAATGTTAATGTTTGCCGATGCAGTAATGCATGACAAACCAAGCGCATTCATAATGGAGATGGTTGCAATGTTCAAGAAGTCCACCAAATTCTATCCACTATATAAACAATACATGGAAAAATACCAAGATGAATACAACATCATTTCACCCATACTAGACCTAGAGAACTATGGTTCGCCGACAGAGCGTGAGCGCGTATTCTTCATTGGTTTCCATAAAGATTTAGACTATAAGCCTACGATACCCAAGCCTCTAAATACAACTGTCACTGCCCGAGAAACATTTGCTAAAGCAGGTCTAGACAATCCAACTGAGGAAGAAGCAGTGCGTGCAAAGAGGACACAAAAGTGGAATCCTAATTGGAAGGGACCATACTCATCGCTAACTAGAGACCCTAACTTTTTCACACTTCCAGAAGATGGACCAGGACGTACATTCACAGCAGTTGGCGGCAGTCTTACAAAGCACCCAGATAACCACCGCTGTATTACGAAGGAAGAAGCCAAGGTATTAATGGGTCTGCCTAAAGACTACCGCATAAATGCAGGCTTCTCCACTGTAATACGGGCTTGTGCTTGGGGTGTACCAGTGCAGTCTCTCGACGTTATTATAAAGCACGTCTCTAGCGAGTTAGCCATTGCCAAAGATTTAAAAACTAAGGAGAGTATAGCATAATATGGCTGATTTTATATATACATCCACCACAGGTTCATATCTTTATCTATTAAATGCGTTGCATAATACGGGTGAACAAGTAAGAGTAGGAGATGAAGACACTGTAGAATTCTCACCATTTGCAGCTCACTTCAGTGTACCACAGCTTAACATAATTGATCCACCGGGGCGCAATCTAAACCTAGCATACGGCATCGTAGAGCTTCTTGATATACTCTATGATGATAATCCTGGGATGGCACCCTGGTTTAACTCAAAACTAAACGATTATATGCTTAACAAGAAGCTACCAGGACACTACGGCGAAAGAATGAACTGTCTGGTACAGAAGACACCATCATTTATAAGAAACTACTTTGAGCCAGGTTATCCTAGCCAGATAGGACGATGTCTAAAAGAGCTACAGATTCATCCAAACTCGAGACGCGCTGTTATAACAATTCATAACCCAATGCTAGAGAATTATATATCACAAGATGTTGCCTGTACGCTTAATCTACAGTTTATTCTACGCGATGGCTATCTCGACTTGATCTGCTATATGAGAAGCAATGATGCACTCTGGGGCTACTGCTACGATACATTCCACTGGACAACTCTACAGATGCTCATGGCTTCAATGCTTACAGCAGTTGGAACAAAAGCAGAACCAGGAATGTATCATCACATTGCAGGTAGTTTCCATTACTATAAGCAGCGGCACAAGCAGATTAACAATATTCTAGAATGCGCTAATGTAGAGTATGAAGTTGGCAATATGCTAACTATACCAGTGGCTCATCCACAGGATATTAGAGGCTGGTTAGACTATCTGAGAAAAATAGCCAAGTCTGGAATAGATAACAAACTGACAGTAGATAGTTTTAACTATGAGCTACCTGAGTGGGTTAGGATGTCTGCACTAAGTATCGCTGCATACTGCGCTAGACGACATAAGCAGAAAGAATTATGCGACGATATTCTAGCTATATCAAAAGTCTCTAGCAGCCAACACGCAATCTGGATAAACCATTGGTTATCTAAATAACATCACGCTGGATAGTTTTAAATACTTCTTTAGTAGTCTATAAAAGTGCCAAGAGGCAAACAGTATGTCAGAAGACGTAAAAGTTGAAAAGTATCCGAGGATTCATACCCAGTATCTAGTCGCCATCACGGCGTTCGCAAAGCCAATCGGTTGGGAGCCAGGTGACTCCATTGAGCTTAAGAATACCGCTGCAGGCATCTTGATAAAGAACCTAACTGATTCATCTTTACTCGCATCGAGAGTAGCAGCCTACAAAGCTGCAGAAGCTGAGAAAGATGCAGTGAAGGAGAAGGCCGCTGCTGAGAAGGAAGCAGCTAAAGAAGCCGCAGCGAAGGAGAAAGAGGCGAAAAAGGCTGAGGTAGAGGCTGAGAAGGCAGCGAAGAAAGCTGCCCGTGAGAAGGCAAAGGCTGAGAAAGTCGCCGCAAAGAAGGCGAAGAAAGCCTCCGTTCCAAAAGATGCGCCGGAAGGCGCTGAGGATGAGGAAAATACCTTCGACGAGCCTGACCTTGAAGAGGAAGAGGACGACGAAGGTCCTTAAAGATTCTTTGTTTTTTACCCCAGATTAGACCTATTTTAGAGACTACTTTTAATTTGATTTAGGCTAGGTGTTAATATGCTTAAAACCTATTGTCCGATTCAATTGAAAATAAATGTAAAGCGACAAGTCAAAAATCGATTTTTTAGGAGACTATTACACTGGATAGATTTATATATCTAGTAGACACTATAAAGTGTGAGGCAAAAATATGTTAAGAAAGTTGGTTTATACTACATCGGAGTTAGGAATAGAAGATCATGTCTATCCACTGTTTAGAGAAGGATGGAAACTAGACCCGTGGCTGCATTCTACAAATAGACCCTGGAGTATTCAGGAAACTGCTAGTAATAACTCGGTGTATGGTTTTGTCTGGAATCTTGTAAAGTTTGAACTCAATGATAACTTTGACTCTGTATTAGGTGAGAAATGGCTCATGGATAACTCACCAGTAGTCAGTGTTCAAACTCCAAAGTTCAACGTACTAGAAGCAGCCAAGCCTGGAGAATTTGACAATGTAGCTGGAACGGTGAGTCTCCCACACGGGCAGACTCCTGAGGGAGCAGGATGGCGCGTCTACAAGGTCTACGAGAAAGTGGTAATATGGCTGCAAGACAAGGTGTAACTATCTTCTCTAGTTTAAGGGAGAAGATGCGACTTATCCAATGGATTATTAAATGCTATCCTAACTGTTCTATTATACATAATGTTACGTGTAGAACACTGCCAAAACCAAATGCAGAAACGGTATGGATAAGTTATAATCTAATAGGTGTAAAAAGAAAATGACTAATGAAAAAGACTTCTTAGCCGACGCATTAGTAGGTCAGTTCATCCATGAACTAGATATTGCAAAGCACGATGGACCAAATGGCTATTATATTCCTGGTACACACATTGGCTATAGTGATATACATAGCCGAAAAAGATGGATTAAAGAATGCAATGAAAAGATTAGGCACTATCAACAAACACTCAGCGGAAGTTATCCGCAAGAGGCTAGAGCAATAGCAAGCGCTGAAATTCCTAAACTTTATAACTTGATAACCGAGTATGAAACTGAGATTAACAACCTTTTCATGAAATGGATATTTTATAAGCTTAAAGTAGCATTAGATAAAACTGAGTAGACATGTCCAGATATAGTAGAGTCCGCGATGAGTTTTTGGCAGCTGATGGGCATGCATTAGAAGTATATGCTACATCAGACCCATATAACCACCCTGCTCTATGTGGTGAGTATCATCCCTGGCAGACGTTAAAACCGCGAATGGGAGAAGTACAGTGTGGAGCATGTAGAGAACAGTTAAGAAGGCTCGGGCTTCTTTGACTTCTCCTTCATATCATTGTAGCGCTTAATGTCATCTGGATGGGCAGTCTTATCTTTTATATTCTTCTCCATTACATCACGCCACCCACTTAAGCCATCGTCAGCAAGCTTCTCCTCCATCTCAGACTTCTCCACATCGCGGTCCCATCTCACATTTCTACCAGTAAGAATCTTCTCAATCTTCATATTCGGTGGCTTCTTGGACTGCTCCCATAGATTATGGTATGTCTGCTTAAGCTGCTTCATAATACGCTTATCATCGGCAGTTATTGGAAACAATATGCTTTCTCGGTAATTAAATTCAGGCATTTCCACTGTTATTTGTTGCTGGTTGTTAACTATCTTATGCTCAAGTATTCTAACCATTGGCTTCTTATCATCATCTATGACATCTGGCGATGGAGAAGATGTAACATCATGATTATGTGAACCATCATTTGATATTGCTTGAAGTAATGGTTGGTCAGCATATGTTGCTACTGCATAAAATGCAATAGTAGGCGAAGCACCAGAAGAAGGTGCTGCATACAATCTGTCGAAGCTTGATGGGATAGAGTAGTTAGACGTTGTAAAGCCGTGGCTATGCGAACCATCAGACGCTGTATCAAGTGCATCAACTCCACCAGATGTTGAGTGTCTTGCCTTATGGCTCTGGTTATGGTGTTGATCACTACTAACACTTGTAGTACTGTCATGTAGCCTCTCAGTGAACTGAGCAAGCCGCATCTTTGCCTCAGCTCTAGTACACTCGGTCCACGCTGCACCATCCCAGTAGAACCAGACTTTAGTATCAGTCTCATAGTATAATTCATTAATGAATGCACCAGATGCTGGTCTATTAGCATGAGTATCAAACGTTACAAAGCCTGCAAGCTCACCATCACCAGGTACTCTTACAAAGGTCTGCCCAGCAGAATCTGGAATAGCAGCCATAGACATGCGGTGGAATTGGTCGCGGAGCATAACGGTAGCTTCTGCAAGAGGCGAAGCATCAAAACGCAGTCTCTTCGGTGCAACCTCTTGGCTTGAGCCTGATACTGTTTGAGCCATTAACTCAAGCTCGGTGACCCAGTCCTCTCCAGGAAACCCTGGTATACCACCAAGGCGAATAACATGGTGAAGTGTTCTTATTCTATACTCATCAGTAGTTATACCATACGGTGGCGCATTAACATCTATAGATAATGAAGCAAACTGCAAATACCTCGAGCCTATGACAACAGCATCAGCGCCAACGAGAGGCCATTTTGACTTCTCAAGAAGATCATTAGCTATATCGTCCAGCTCTAGCTGCGAAATTACCTCAGGGTGATACTCTGGTATCATCTTCTTTCCATATAGCACTGAACTCGAAACTGATTCAACTATTGAGATAACCTCAACATTAGGCAAGCTTAAGAAGTCAATGTAGACATCCATGTCAAATCCAGTGTCTAGCTTTCCATAGAAACCGATACCAGTAACATACTCCCAGTCAAATGTTGGCGTAGTTACAGTTAATGCACTGTCTGAAGCGTTTGGTGTAGCAAATGTAGTTGTTAGATACATGTGTGTTCCATCGACTATCTCATCTATAGTATATGTTCCATTGTTTCCAGCATCTTCACAATCACTGAATACACAGTAGCCACCTTCAACAAAATTAAGAAATGGAGTAGCAGCACCAATTGCAGTTAAGACAATGTATCCACGCCCAGAGACATTAGATAATGCTGCAGAGGTAAACTGGATAGCTGCCTCAGCGTAAGGTCTAATTTTGTATCTCCATGTTTCTGTTGAAACGGTATTCTCTATTTCGACAGTCTTCTCAACACCAGTTGGGAAGCGTATCTGCCACCAATACTGCGCTGGCTTATACTCTGTTGGTCCATGTTCCATTCCAAGTTCGTCGGCATTCGCTCTATAGTATTCTATCTTTGTTCCATTGCGGTCCATAAGCATTGGTCTAATAGATGCATAGCCATGCGCAATGCTATCATGATATACCCAGAAATAGTTGTCAGCGGGTTCGTAGAGATCAATTGATGTATAATTATATATTGGGAATAGAAGCCATCCACCAGTCTCAGAATCAGTAGTGAATCCTTCAAACTTTAGACTACCTTTATTAAAGCCAACCTTTAAACTATCTTCACCAACTACAGTGCATCCAGTTAATGGAGTATAGTCTGCATAACATTCTGGCTCAGTCCAGTGGTCTTTTACTGGTCCAGCAAACATCTCAATGTAGTTCCAGATGTCTTTACCTAGCTGCTCTTTTTCCTTAAAGTCAAGAATATTATTATCAGTGGCTCCATTTACAGATTTTAATGTAAGTACGCTTATCTTTGCTCCGGCACTGCCCTCTGCAAAGAAGTGTAGGACCTGGTTAAAGTCTTGGTAGCCATTCCAGTTAAGACGGTTGGCAATCTCTTTAAACTTCTCATTAAGATAAGTTCTATTAAACCTTACCTCTAATTCAGATGTAACACTGGATGAAACATATGTTATCTTTTCAGATGGATCAAGACCTGTTTGTGCTTGGTCTAAAACATACTCTATTACATCGTCTGCTTTATTGTGCGTTCCATCTGGAAATCCTCCAGTGTAGTAGAGTTGTGCTAGGTTAGGTCGGATACGAGCTGAAACCTTAAACACTGTTCTATTAACGAAGTCTGGCATGACATCCATTCTTGCATCGTCAAGAAGCCCGACAAACATTTCATCACTACCATCTCCATTATTTAATTCAAGTGTTACAAGGTCACCAGAATTGAAGACTCCACCAAACTCATTGTTTATATTCATTAAATATATGTCAGCATGACCGATGTAGAATTTATCTTCCATCCAAATATCTGCACCGATTACACGGTTAGATATATCTGCTCCATCTATTACAAGAGTCGCAATAGTTGCTGTCATATTATCACCACTGTACTGTTGATGCAGCAGCCTGTTTCTGGGTTTCCTGCCACATCTTATATTGCTTCCAATTTAATCCAGTAGATGACTGTATTGACTCACGCAGTTCATCACTCCATCGTTTCTGCTCATTTCTTAGTGATTCAATTAAGTCATTAACCATTATAAGAATAAGACCTATTGAAGCGCTAGCTTGAAATATGCCTATACCTGTAATTGCAAGATTTGTTCTAAATATACTTTGGGCTTGAAGCGATGTCCAACCCATTCCAGTCCAACCACTGGCATCATATATATCACTTAGATTCGTAAAGCCTCTCTTCAAGCCAACACCAATGTTTCTTGCGCGGTAGCCTACATGAAGCAACTCTGACATGCCCGGTATTCTTGATAAGAAAGAACGCACTGTTCTATCCATGTAGCCAAAGCTTAGGTAGTCGCCCATCTCGTCGCTTCTACTAAGGTTCCATAAACTAGATACTGCGTTACTACGTTGGCTTAACTTTTGCTCCTGGTGCTCTGTTAGTGGCGAATACATACTCTTAGATGTTCTTAGCCAACCTCTACCATAGCCATACTCGCCAGCATGAGTCTGATAGTATGATTTATTATCCCAGAAGGCTCCCTGAGCTTGACCTTCTCCACCCTGTGGAAGACCGCTGCGTATTCTAGCCATGACTCTATCAATATCAGAGTCATCAACTATTACCTTGAAGCGCTTTACACTCATACTGTTATCTCCTTGTCAAACATGTCTTCCATTCGCTCATCTGCGTTAATTAGTTGTAATTCACATCTACAATTTATATCTCTTGGCGCGTGGGTATTAGTCTTTATAAACCCCGCTTCTATATCAATAGCATAAGGAAACTTAGTTGGAATATCCGTACTTCTATACATTGTTCCATGTAATGGTCTACAAATATTACAGACTAATTCATCCTGAGCTGTAACATATCTCCAACGTGCACCATCATCTTCAGTTGGATCATAACCACTGTCATTAAGATGTCTTGATTTGTAGCGAAGATTCTCAAGTGTATCATCAACGTCAACTAAAACGAATTGTATTCCACCGCCTATATAGTCTGGAGCAGCAACGACTCTAACTATTATTTCTTGCTCTTTCGACAACAGCTTTACCCCAGAAGAATCCTTGACCTACAAATTGAGGTGGTATCGGTGGAAGATTAAGAAACATGTGGAAGTCTGATAAGGAAAGAGTTGCAACGGCTTTTGAATCAACGTTATGGATTTCACAGATAGCGCAAGCCTGGGTAAGCATGTTCATAGCTTCAATGAATCTACCTCTTATGACTAGATTCATTAAGAGATCGGTGAAGTCAAGCCCAAGTTCTTGTTCGTGTTCCGTAGACAATTATCACAACCTCCCACGGGCGACGCTCCTGGTAGCGGTCTACACGAAGTTCACCATTTCTAAAGACACGCGACTTACTTGCTTCAAATGTCCAGGTCTCAGTCTGCTCAGTTCCACCACGAAGAACCTTTAGCGAACAGGAAAATGTTGGTATAGCTGTGTTTATTCCATCGTCATCTATATATGAGTCAAGTGCAGTAGGTCTACTATCAAAGACTATTGTTATACGGTGGTGCTTTGGAAAGTTTCTTACACCTATACCAGCAGTAGTATTAGGTGTAAATCGCACAGTGTCTTTTTGGACTAGCCGATATTGCAAGTCTGTAACATTTAAGACAGTTACACTATTAAACGTTACACTGTTTATCTTTAATACCTTAGTATCAGTCATGCAGTCACCCTCTCACCCCAACATTGAAGAATATACTCAGTTATCTGGTACTCCTTATTAGGCTCATTACTAAACACTGAACTAACAGACATAACCGATACCTTTCCAGATGTAAATGTGTGAGTTATACTATTTCCAGAACTATCTTTAAGAGTAACGACGAAATACTCTATCTCATAGTTGTCTTCATTATCTTTAATAGCACGTGACGCTGCAACAGCTGACTGGACTTGCTGAGTATAGAATGCTTCATAGTCATCGCTATCTATTCCAAGAACAATCTGCCAAACCTTATGTCTACCACTGTATCCTAGTGGTTCGACGTAGTTTAATACCTCAATTGGTTCGACTTCTCCATCACTATGTGGAGTAACCTGGAATGACGCGTAGTAAGCAATGTTAGATATTGTCGTACAATGTCCAACATCATATCCTATCTTAACATTATCCGCATAGTCAAACTTTACCTCGACCATTTATCATCACCTAACTCGTCCTGTAATCGCAGATATAGCTCATACTATAAACCGTTCTTCCACCTACACGCTGAGTGCGTAGGTCCGACCGCCCAATAATTCTGACACCAATTGTTCCTATTGCATCCTTATTAGCTTCAATGTCGTCTTCAATAGACTTCTCAAGCTTGTAAAGCATAAAGACTCCACTGACATTAGTCTTATCAGTCGTAGTAATCTCAATGATACGAAGCCTCTCAACCTGGAATGGTTCACTCTGAATCCATCGACCAAACTCTGTAGAATATGGCTTAACTGCCACTATACCATCATAGGTATCAAAGACATCCTCAAGATCCTCAATGCCACCTTTAGGGATAATCTTCAAGATAGTTGCTGGAGTAGAGTCATCATCCCATGTAGCAGACGGTGTTAAGAAGCCAAATATTTTAGATAGCGGGTCGTCAGCAATTACACTCATTCAGATACCACCTTGATTATTCTAGCTATCCGATACATTAAGTGTTGCCTCTTGTAGATTTCCTGCGGCTTCTCATCAATCATGAATGTTCCAGCGTCACATTCAACAAGGTCCTGGAAGCTTATACTTGACGTTGTAAAGATAGTCCGCGTTTCTTCTGTTGCTGCCATCCCACCAACCTCTATGCGCCGTACAAGAGGTGGAGAGATATATGCCTGAACAGCATTGTCTGTATAGGTTATTGCTGGGTTTCCATCAGTAGCACTTCTAGCTCCGGCTGTTCTAACCTTTAGAACAATCTCTTCGCCGTGATCTTTAATTATCTTTGATATCCTTTCAGCCATTAGGGTTTCACATCGAAGTAGATGTTTCCTGTACTAATCTTGGTACCAGAAGTACAAGCCCAGCGCACATACCATCTTCCAGCTGGTGTTCCAGCAGCCGATGGTATAGTTACTTCTTGTGTATATCTTCCAATGGCTGTTTTAGTTGGTGTAATAAGTGCTGCACCAGATGCGGTGCCATTTGGTTGATAGAGCTGTATTGACTGACTATCAGGATCATACGCTGTTCCATCATAGTTAGTTATATTAGCATCTATTCTTACAGTGTCTCCCATTATTACTACTTCAAGAGCTATACTCATACTGTCACATCCTTTAAATCTAAACTAATTGACTTCTGCTTTACTGAAAGAGCTATAGTATATCTTATTATAGATAACTCAACTATAAGTGGAACACTGGCAATTGGATAAGAGTATGTTGAATCAGAGATAGCATCAAACCATCCACTAGCA